>WNFR01002036.1_pt1 | contig 48475 bp, 46 predicted proteins | sample 5400221 | NCBI WGS metagenome assembly WNFR01 (sample SAMN13153357, study PRJNA577476) | soil metagenome | isolation source: 40 cm soil under Madrone tree | place: USA:California | collected 2016-06-14 | reverse complement strand
TTGGCGATTTATTCAGAAGAAGAAGATGTCTTTGACGCTGAAGAAGTGACTCTACTCCGGGAACTCGCCACCAATCTTGCCTACGGCATTGCGACCCTGCGCATCCGTTCCGAACACGAACGCTCCGAAGCGGAAGTCTCCTCGCTCGAAGAGCAGCTCCGTCAGGCGCAAAAAATGGAGTCGCTCGGCCGGCTTGCCGGCGGTATCGCGCACGATTTCAACAATCTTTTGACGGTCATCCGCGGCTATGCGGAGTTGGCCCTTCCGGCCAAGCCCGGCGATGACGGTCTCCACCGCAAAATAACGGAAATCATGAAGGGCTCGGACCGCGCGCAAGCCCTCGTTAGCCAATTGCTCGCTTTCAGCCGCAAGCAGATGCTCAAGCCTTCGGTCCTCGACCTTAACCAGGTCGTTATGGAAATATCCGATCTTCTTCCCCGTCTCATCGGTGAGGACATTCATATTGAGGTTCGGTCCGGTCGAAATCTCCGCAGGATCATGGCGGACCCCAATCAAATGCAGCAGATTTTGCTGAATCTGGCGGTGAATGCGCGCGACGCGATGCCCGCAGGAGGAACACTCCGCTTCCAGACGGAAAATGAAACCCTGCCGCTTACCTCGAAATTTGACAAAATCACCGAAGGTGTTCTGTTGACTGTCAGCGATACGGGAAGCGGCATCCCTCCGGAACTCCTTGCGCGGATTTTTGAGCCTTTCTTCACAACCAAGGAACGCGGCAAAGGAACCGGACTTGGACTCGCCATGGTCTATGGAACGGTTTCGCAGAGCGGCGGACAAATCAAAGTCGATTCAGCGCCGGGCAAAGGCACGACGTTCAAGATTTACCTTCCGGCGACAGATGAACCAGTGTCTGCTTCCCCGATAGAGAACCGGGTTCTGCCGCTGAAGCCTGCGTGCGGCACCATTCTATTGGTTGAAGACGAACCCAGTCTGAGGGAACTCATCTCGGATTATCTCGGCGTCGCCGGGTTTGCCATTATCACGGCCGCGAATGGCGCCGAGGGCCTAGCGAAAGCCAAGTCTCATAAGGGCCCAATTCATCTCGTAATTAGCGATGTCATTATGCCGGTTATGGGCGGCCGGGAGATGGCCGACCGACTGAAACTCTCCCGTCCGGCTACTCCGATTCTATTCATGTCCGGTTACACCGACGATGCCGCCATTCGCCGGGGCGTTTCCGAACACCGCGACCATTACCTCGAAAAGCCTTTTGAACTGAACTCCCTTGCCCGCAAAGTCAGCGAAGTTCTCAACTCCAATTCGTGAAATCACTTCGGACTTAGCCCAGCACATCCTCGGCAGAACAACGCAAGAAGAGCGGCGTAAATAAGAATAGTGCCGAGCAAATTCATGAGGCGATTTCCGCTCTACAGATTGAACAATTCGCGCATGCGTCTGATCTGCGAGCGGCTCACCGGGATTTCGGTGTGCTTTTTGTCGTTCATTTTCAGCATGTAGCTGGATTTGAACCACGGCACAACTTCCTTGATGTGGTGGATGTTCACCAGGTACGAGCGGTGCGGCCGCCAGAACGAGTCCGAATCCAGCGCCGCGTTCAACTCTTCGAGCGTCCGGTAATTCGACGTTCCCTCGGCGTCCCGCGACATCATCGAGATGATCCCATCCTCAATCGATGCAAACACCAAATCTTCCCCGTCCACCAGCAACAACTTCTGTTGCGACTTCACCAGCAGCCTTACCGGCGGCGACGAATTCTGTTTCACCGCGCCTAGCTGGCTGACCAGTTGCTCCAGCCGCTCCGTGGCCGAAGTCTGCGTCTCCAGCATCTTTCGCGCCCGCGCAATCGCCTTGGCGATGCGCGCCTTGTCGAACGGCTTCAGCACGTAGTCCACGGCGTTCACGTCAAATGCCTGCACGGCGTATTCGTCAAACGCAGTCGCAAATACCACGTGCGGCATTTTCATCTTCCGTTCGACGATCTTTTTCAACACGCCGAACCCGTCCAGCCCGGGCATCTTCACGTCCAGAAACACGAGGTCCGGGGAGTACTCCTTGATCAGTGAGACGGCTTCCACGCCGTTCTTGCCCTGCCCGATCACATTGATCTCAGGGAATCCCCTCAGCAGGAAAGCCAGCTCGTCCCGCGCCGGTTTCTCGTCATCCACAATGATCGTGTTTATCGCCATCCAGTAGCGCAGGCTTCAGCCTGTGCACCCTTCCACGGTGATCCCAATCGCCGAGTATAGGCGCACCCCGTCTCCCCAAGCAAACAGGACCGGCGCCCTGCTGGAGGTGGCGAAATTCCGGTTTCCCGGTATCATGTGGCACGAGAAACAGAGCAAGGAAAATAAAGATGAACAAATTTTTAGGTACGCCGCGCGCGAAGAAGGCAAAAGTTCTCAGCAGCACCATAATTTATGAAGGCCCGGTCTTCGGGATTCGCCGCGACGAGGTTATCGAGCCGAGCTGTGTTCGAACGACACGGGAAGTCATTACCCATCCGGGTTCGGTCGTGGTCCTTCCCGTTCTCCCCGACGGGAGAATCGTGCTCATCCAGCAGTACCGTTACGCCGCACGGCAGTATCTATGGGAGTTGGTCGCCGGCCGCATGGATCCCGGCGAAACTCCGAAAAAGGCCGCGGCCCGCGAACTCATTGAGGAAACAGGCTTTCGCGCAAAGCGCTTTCGAGTCTTCCTGGACGTTTTCCCAACCCCCGGTTTCCTGGAAGAACGCATGTTCATTCTCCTCGCGGAAGGCCTGACCGCAGGCGAAGCGGAACCTGAAGAAGATGAGAAAATAATTTCCCGTGCCTACAGCCGTAAGCAACTGGTGGAGATGATCCGCGGCGGAAAGCTTCGAGACGCCAAAACCATCGCCGGGATTCTCTATTATTTCCGGTTCCTTTCCCCGCAAAACCGAGTCAGAAGATAAATTTTCTTTAATAAATTAATTCATGGCATAAGCCTACTTTTTTCTAGCAGAGGAAGACGATTGTTCTATTGACTGGTCATTCGATTCTGGTACACTCCGCGCCATTCGTATCTTTAACGACGTTAGGGTAATTCGCCTGGCGTCGTGGTGCAAAATCTCGAAGTCCCTGTCAGGAGGGCAAGCGAAGTGCAAGGAACCGTGAAGTGGTTTAACAATTCCAAGGGATACGGCTTCATCGGGCGCGATGATGGCCCCGACGTCTTCGTACATTATTCCGCCATCGCCGGCGATGGCTATCGCACCCTGCAAGAAGGAGACCCGGTCGAATTCGAAATTGTTCAGGGACCAAAAGGTCCCCAGGCGGCCAACGTCTCAAAGGCCGGTGGCTGAAGCAGGGAGCACTCACTTGGCCGGCAGAGAGCGCCCTTTGCCGGCCATTTTTATATTTAGGCACGGAATCAGAATCAGAAAACACACCAACGCAGCATTGCGCATATTCAGACCTCTCTCCTTTTTACATACACCAATCAGGAATCGTCTTAACGAACTGGGCGTGCCGAGCAAACCGGTCTTCAGGTCTTGTCTTTATGGGCTTCGGTTTTGTTGCTCACACCCGAGTTCAGCAGGAAGTTCTTCGACATCGAGAAATCCGGGGGAACGATGGCGTTGGCCGCCACAGGCGATGCAAACGGGATGAAGGACAGGATTGGCACGCCCCCCGCTGCCTGCGAACTGGCCACGAAATGCTGCTTCGGCTGGTCCCAGCGTAAGGAAAGCAATATTTGTTGCCCCTGAGCCACAGTTCCGAGAGAAGTTCTCCCGATGAATTGCCCATCCGCTTGAAGAAGAACCGATACAATGAACTCCTTCGAGTCCGCTACTCTCTCGAGAATCAGGAAGGCCTGCACTTCAATGTGATTACTTGCGCCGGTGTCTTTCACCGAAAACTCCTTTGCCACTAAATTGGGGAGAAGTGGGCGATTGCTGCAATTCAATTACGGTTTCCCCGTTTGCTGCATTCGCCCAGAACCCTAACTCCCGATCGAGCCATCGCTTAATTGTTTCTTCTTCCTAAAGAAGCGACTGGCTCTTTACTGGTTTCCACCGCGGACAAACACGTACTCTGTGGCGCCCGTGCCTTCAGGCCCACCGTTGGGAAGAGCAAGCGCAGACTTGAGGCGATAGCCCGCGTTGAGAGCATCCGCCATCACCTTGGAGCAGTCACTGGGACTTGTGAACACATTGCCAGGGCCGGTGAAAGTGAGGTTAAAGGACCCAAGGTTGGAAGTCTCTAGCGTCTGGTTCGGTATCAGGGCGCAGTGAAACACGAACACGTCTATTGGTGTCACCACTTGCGCCATCACTGGACTGGTGGCGAGTTTCGTGCCAACCAGTGCCGCAGCGAGAACGACTACAGTACCGAGTATGAATAACAACCTACGGAATCTAACAAGGCTTCTCATAGTGAACCTCCTCCTTTTTTGTGGGTTTAAACCTGAACCCGGTGTGAAGCCTACGGAGCTTGCTATGGCAGGGCAAGCGACAAGGAACGACAATCGCCTGCGCCGAGAAAGTGTCGTTCTTTGACGTTGCCTGGGAAGCCAGGTAGGGCTTCGCACCGGTTGTGTTGCGGAATGCCATCTAAGGTACTACAGCGCTGTAAACAGGCGACCTAAAAGATTACTGTCGGGATGTCCAGAGCCTCTTTCTGGGGAGGGGGAACGTGGCCCTGCGACATCACCCATGGGACGGAGCGAATGTGGATCTAATGTGGATCCCTTCGCCTTTCTTGGAGCGAGGGATGGCTCTATAATCTCCGGGCATGGACAACAAACAGATCGCCCGCATTCTCCGTGAAACCGCGCAACTCCTGGAAATCGACGGCGCCATCATCGGCCGGTACCGCAGCTATGAAAAGGCCGCGGAACTGATCGACGGACTGCCCGAATCGATCGAGCAACTCGTCAAGGAACCGGAAAAGCTAAAAGAACTTCCTGGCATCGGAGACCGCATGGTCGAACATCTGCAGGAAATTGTGAAGACCGGCGACTACGCGCTGCGCAAGAAGCTGCTGAAAAAATATCCGGCGAGCATTCTGGATCTGCTGCAACTCCAGTCCCTTGGGCCGAAGAAGGCCGCCTTCCTGTGGTCCAACTTCAAGGCCGGCACGGTGGCAGATGTGGAAAAGCTTGCAAAAGAAGGGAAACTCCGCGACCTTCCGGGCTTTGGCGAAAAGAGCGAGCAAAACATTCTGAAAGCCGTGGAAGTGTTCAAGAAATCGTCGGGCCGCTTTCATTTGGACAGAGCCGAAGCTGCGGCGCTCGCCATTGCAGCGCACATCAAAGCAGCAGGCAAAGCCGCGGATTCCGTCACACCAGCAGGCTCGCTGCGACGCGGCAAAGAGACAGTCGGCGATCTGGATTTACTGGTCACTCTTGCTGACGGCCAGACATCGCAGAAGCACGTCGATGCGCTGGCCAAGCACATCCTTACATTTCCGGGCATCGATCAGACATTGGCGCATGGGGAAAACAAGGTCAGTTTCACGCTGCAAGATGGGTTGCAGGTGGATGTGCGGTTACTCGAAAAAGAAAATTTTGGCGCTGCGCTGCTTTATTTTACCGGGTCGAAAGAGCACAACGTGACCCTTCGCGGCCGCGCCAATGACATGGGGCTCACCCTTAATGAATACGCTTTGGCTACTCTGAAGGGTGAGAAGCGCGTGGCCGGGCGCACCGAAGAAGAGATCTATTCGAAACTGAAGCTGGATTTCATCCCGCCCGAGTTGCGCGAAAACACCGGCGAAATAGCCGCCGCTGAAAATCACAAACTGCCGCATCTGGTCACACTGAAAGACATGAAGGGCGACCTCCAGATGCACAGCACGGCCAGCGACGGAAAGAACTCGATTGAAGAAATGGCTGAAGCGGCGCGCGACCTCGGCCACCAGTACATCGCCATCACCGACCATTCGAAAGCCGTCACGGTCGCCAACGGCCTGGACGAAAAGCGCATGGCCGCGCACATCAAGAAAATCCACGCAGCCAATGACAAAGACCTGGGCATCCGCGTTCTGGCCGGGGCGGAAGTGGACATCCTCAAAGACGGATCGCTCGACTACTCCGATGAAATCCTAGCGCAGCTCGACGTCGTGGTCTGCTCCATCCACTCCTATTTCAGCGTCGACCGTGCGGCCATGACGGAGCGCATGCTCGCCGCGATCGAAAACCCCTACACCCAGATCATTGCTCATCCCACTGGCCGCCTGCTGCTCCGGCGCGATCCCCTCGACTACGATATGGAAAAGGTGCTGGAAGCTTGCGCCAAACACGGCGTGGCCATGGAGTGCAATTCATATCCTGACCGCCTCGACCTGAAAGACGTCTATCTCCGGATGTGCAAGGAGCGCAGCGTGAAAGTGGTTATCTCGACCGACTCCCACAACACCGCCAACCTCTCTTTTATTCGCTACGGCGTCACCATGGCCCGCCGCGGCTGGCTCGAGAAGAAAGATGTAATCAATACTCTGCCGACTGCCGAATTCCTTCAGGCCCTCCGTCCAAGGCCAGGAGCCGCGCACAAAAGGCATGCGGCCAAAGCGAACCGCTAGATTGTTGACTTTGCCGTTCGGGTAATATAGAAGGTAGCCAAAGGTCCCTCCCGACTCCCGTCAATTTAACTAAAGGGGAAAAAACCATGAAACGAATCGTATTCGCAGCTCTACTGTTTCTTTGTGTCTCGTTCTTGCTCCCAAGCAGACCAACCAACGCGCAGCAGGCGGAGGAAAAGAAACTGGCTCCGCTGGAGTGGGAAAAACTACCAGACGGCGTGCAGGTGCTAAGGGTTTGGCAACTGGAGGGTGAGAAATTGTACCCTCAAGTCTCTGTTCTGCGAGTATCCGACGCTGAATATCTAAAATTTTTCCAAGACCCCCAGGGTTTCCTGAAATTCGTCAACGCGAATAAGGTCTTCTCAAAAGACGTAATCGTCGCCGGTCCGTGGGTGTCGCTGTCGTCCTATGTCCCAAAGGACGAGACATCTGGTTGGCTGCTCACGCTCTATCACGGGAAATTGAGCACGATGCTCGTCTCTGCCCTGCCGCAATTGGTGCAGGAATACCCCGCTCCTAAGACCCCTAAAACGAAGTGACAACCGTGTCGTTCGGGGGCATGCGCTTCCGGGGTGCGGAGGTCTGTTCTCATCTAGGATTAATGCTTCTGCAGGTTAAAGGCTCATTCGGTGGAGGAGTTCTTCAAATCGCTTGTCCGACCGCAGCGCGTCCAGTGCAGGTTCGACTTTGAGCCGAACTAAGAACGAATCGTGCTGCTCGTAGGCCTTTTCTAACCACGAAAATGCCTTGTCCTTGTCCCCCAAGGCCGCATGGATCTCGGCCAACAAGGACGCCGGAACGTAATGAATTTTGGACGCATCGTTCAGCTGCCCGATAACCTTCCTAGCATCGGCCTTTCTTCCGGATAGCGCATACGCGAATCCCAGGCTCGCCAACCGCAGGGGATCATTACCGGAAGACGCCGCCAGGGTACGGTAGAGCGCGATAGCCTGTTCATTTGCCCCGGATGCCAGTTGGGCGGACCCGACACAGTCGCGCGCCGACACGGAGTGCGGATCCAAGTCCGCAACCGCGCGGCATTGTTCGATAGCCCGATCGTATTTGCGCGCGTAGTAGAATGCCCATCCCGCACTCAGAGTGGTGATCGCTGAATAAGGCTCGAGTTCTTGGGCGGTTCGGATCTCAGCCAGAGCCTGTTCGTGCCGCCCCATCTCCGACAGGAAGCTAGAATAGACGCGGTGTGCTTCCGCGTAACTTGGGTTCAATTCGATGGCCCGCTTGTATTCTCCGTCCGCACCGAGCCAGTCCCAATCACCATAGAATTTGATGGTTGCCAGTGTCGCATGAGCGTCAGCCAAGCCGTCATCCAGTGCCAGAGCCTTCTGAACGTAGTCTTTCGCTCTTGGCATTGCTACTCGAGGCGACAGTTCATTCGTTAACCAGTAGTAGTCGGCCAATCCTGCGTAAGCTGGAGCGTAGTTAGAGTCGATCCTAATGGCCTCCTCAAAGTACGTTTTGGCTTCGCGCATCTGATCTTCCGTTCCCTGATGCAAGTGGTAGCGACCCTTGAGGTAAGCGTCATGCGCTGCGAAATTTGCCGAATGGGGCTTTGCCAGGCGCGCCTCTTCCTGGGGCGTCAGCGTGACATCAATTTCATGGACGATCGCGCCAGCGAGGTCTGCTTGCAGGGCAAAGACATTTTGAAGGTCCCGCTGGTAGGTCCTAGACCAGAGTTGCGCATCGGTCGGGCCATAAACGAGTCGCGCCGTGACACGAGCCGAGCCATCGGAGCGCGACACCGAGCCTTCGACGATGGCATCGACATGGAGCTCTTGCGCGATTTGGTCGAGATGCTTTTGCGAGGACTTATAGCGCATCGCGGATGTCCGGGAAATCACTCTTAGTGCCTGGAGCTGGCCGAGGTCTGTAATCAGGGCGTCCGTCAAGCCCTCGGCGAAATAGTCCTGATCCGGGTTGCCCGAAAGATTCTCGAAGGGCAGCACCGCCAGCGATCGAATCCGCGGAACTCGAGTGTAGCCGAGCATGCGGTCGCGCAAACCGCCGACGTTCGTCGTCGCCAGCCCCACGGCAAGAGCCAGCAGCCCGGCCACACCGTATCCAATCAGCTTCGCGACCCTGCCCCAAACCGGGGATGGTGGAGGCGGCGGCGTGTACCTGGAAGAGGATGGCTCCAGCCGGCGCAAATCCACGAGAAGCTCCGTCGCGGATTGATAGCGCCGATCAGGATCTTTGTCCGAACACTTCAGGATGATGGTTTCGAGTTCGGTGGATATGCGCGGGTTCAGTGCGCGCGGGGGGACCGGCGGTTGGTGAAGGATCGCATCGATGAGCCGCGAAGTTTGCTCTTCCGGATATGCCCGCCGGGCGGTGGCCATCTCGTAGAGCACCGCGCCTATCGTATAGATGTCCGCGCGGGCATCCACCGGCTCGCCTCGGAGCTGCTCCGGCGGCATATACGGAAGTGTGCCCGCGGCCGGTTGCGAGTCAGTTAAAGTCAGGGTCGTTCCTTCGTCCGCTGGCCGCAGCAGCTTCGCCAGGCCAAAGTCCAGTATCTTCGCTCGTCCCTTCTCCGTGATGGCGATATTTGCCGGTTTCAGATCTCGATGCACGATGCCGCGCTCGTGCGCCTCTTCCAACGCCGCGGCAATCTGCATTCCGAGTGCGACCACTTCTTTCTCTGGAAGCGTCCCTCCCCTAAGAAGATCCGCGAGCGTTTTTCCCGGGACGAACTCCATCACAAGAAAGTCCAGGCCGTCTTGCGTGCCGAACTCATAGACCGTTTCGATATTCGGGTGGTTCAGCTTGGCCAATGCCATGGCTTCTTTGCGGAAGTGTCTACGGGCAGTGTCGTCGCTCAGAGTACCGGACGGCAGAACCTTCACTGCCACGTCGCGGTCGAGCTGCTCATCACGGGCGCGGTAAACCACACCCATTCCTCCGGCGGCTACTTTCTCCAAGACGCGGTAGTGGCCGAGTGTCTGGCCAATCATGAGGGGGGACCTGCTTTGTGGGGACCATGTTAGGTCGGCAGGACTGGCAAGTCAACGCGCCGGCTCAGGGCGGCCATTTCCTATTCCGCTACAAAGCACAACTGGCTACTGGGGAACATTTCTACTCGGACTATCGTATCTTGTAACAGTACGCCATCTTAGGGAGGGTCTTTGCCATGAACCCGCTTCCCCACCGCTTGGCCACAATTCGCCTGGGAATTGCCTGCACGGCCCTTTTGGCTGCTTCTGCGGTCGCGGCCCGCGCCGAAGAAGTCACCAAGTCTTTTGCCGTGACTGGGCGCGCCAACGTGCGCGTGGAAACCAATGACGGCAGCGTGCGGGTTACCTCGGGCGATTCGAAACAAGTGGAATTTCGCGTCGAATACCATGGCTACGAGTTGGGAAAGAACCTCCGCGTCGACTCCCGTCAAAATGGAGACAAGGTCGAGCTGAGCGCGCGTGTCACCGGCAACTGGGGCTTCTCCTTTGGCCGCAATTCGCGGCACCTTCACATTGAGGTCCGCATCCCTCGCGAAGCCGACCTTCAGGTCGAAACCGGCGACGGATCCGTACAGGCCGAATCCATCAATGGGACGGTAAATGTGCATACCGGCGATGGGTCGGTGAAGGCCAACTCGCTGAACGGCACGATCGATCTCCACACCAACGACGGCAGCATTACTGTTGAGAACCTCAAAGGTGAAATACGCCTCCGCACAGGAGACGGCTCCATAGAAGCCCGCGACCTGGATGGCAAGGTGGAAGCAGACTCAGGCGATGGCCATATCCGCATTGCCGGCCGATTCGATGCGCTCAACGTCAAGACGGGCGACGGCAGCGTGGACACGCGGGTTCTGCCCGGTTCCAAGATGGTTTCGAGCTGGACGATTCGAACGGGTGACGGCAGCGTGGACCTGGTGCTCCCGTCTGATTTCCAGACGAATATCGATGCCAGCACCGGCGACGGCCACATCAGCATGGGTATACCTGTTACGGTGGAAGGAACCTTCAGCAACTCTCAGATTCACGGGAAGATGAACGGCGGCGGCCAGCCACTGACCATTCACACAGGTGATGGCTCGATCCGGCTGAGCAAGAGCTGAGGCAGCTCACCCCGCGAAGGGGAAACGAGAGCCCGTCGGTTCACCGTAGTCCCAGTACTGGGTTGCTGTCAAAAAACAGCCTACAGCTGTCCCTATTTGGTGACTTCTTTGTACACGCGTTGTATTGCAACCCATTGAAAACAAACGACGTGGCATTGGCGTATCTTTGGCGTCCGACTTGCACTTCCCTTTCCTGGTGTTTCGGGAGAGTGTTGTGATCATCTTCGCTATTGTAGCCGCACTAGCTGTTCTGGTAGCGGTCACATTTATCAGTTCAATCGATTTCTCCAAGACCCGCCGCCACTAATCCCCTTTCAGGGAGAATTACGGCTCACCATTAACAGTTATCGCGCAAGAACTCTTCCCGCCGGAGCCTCTCGTAAAGCATAATCACAGCCAGAATATGGCTGGCACGGACCCCAACGCAATCGCGACGCCTCCAACGCGCCCACGGCGCGCATACGCCTGGGTTGTTCTCTTTCTGGTGTACACGCTCATCGCGTTGCTTCTGACCGGCTACAAATATCTCGACGATCTTACCCGGCAGCGCCCCGGCACTTTCTACGTGCGGGTTCTGGAGGAAGGTACCGGTGTGTACTCCGTTTTTCTTCTGCTGCCTTTTGTCTTCCGCTTCGCACGAGTCTACCTCTTTGCGCGCAAAGGCTGGCTGAAGCTCGGTCTCTTCCATCTGGCTGCTGCGGTTCTCTTCTCCGCAGTCCACATCACGATGATGGCCATCAGCCGTCACTTCCTCGCGCCCCTCATGGGTCTCGGTCCGTACGACTACGGCATCATGACTTATCGCTACCCCATGGAATTCTCGAACGACCTGATCGGCTTCACGGTTATCGTGGGCTTGTATTCTTTCTACCAACGCCTGCGCATCGCGCAGGCGCAGCAACTTGCCGCCGCTGAACTCCAGACCAAGCTGGTGCAAGCGCAGCTAGAGAATCTGCGCCTGCAGTTACAGCCGCACTTTCTCTTCAACACATTGAACACGATTTCTTCGGTGATGTACGAGGATGTGCGAGCGGCCGACGCCATGATCACGCAGCTCAGCGACCTGCTGCGCCTCACGCTGCAGGCTTCGCGCGCGCATGAGATTCCGCTCGCTGAAGAACTGGAAATCACGCGGCTCTATCTCGACCTGATGCAGAAGCGATTCGAAAACAAGTTGCGCGTCACCTATTCCGTCGATCCGTCCTTGCATAGTTCGCTTGTACCGCAACTCATCCTGCAGCCGCTGCTGGAGAATTCGCTTCGGCATAGAATGAAACCGGGAAGCAGCGCGATGGATCTATCGATCGCGGCTCATCGCGAAAACGGCAGCCTGATCCTGCAGGTTTCTGATACCGGCTCCGGTCTCGGAGAAATAGATCCCTCGCGAGTATTCGGCCGCGGCGTGGGACTTTCGAATATCCGCGACCGCCTGACGCATCTCTATGGCGACGGCCAGCAATTCTCGATCTCCAACCGGCCAAGTGGTGGAGCGGAGGTGACCCTGCGCGTTCCCCTGCACACCGCGGCGCACATTTCCCAAGCTTCCGAATGAGCCCGCAGTACTCACTCAGCGTCCTGGTCGTTGACGACGAAGCGCCGGCGCGGCGCAAGATTATCCGCCTGCTCCGCGAAGAGTCCGCGGTGGAGATTGCCGGCGAAGCCGATAGCGGTGAGGCGGCCGTCGCGGCAATAAAAAAACATCGCCCCGATCTGGTTTTCCTCGATGTGCAAATGCCGGGGTTGGATGGTTTTGGGGTAATTCAATCGCTCGACGCAGCGAAAATTGCATTGCCGCGCGTCGTTTTCATCACGGCACACGATCGGTTTGCGCTGCGCGCCTTCGAGGTACACGCTTTCGATTACCTGCTCAAACCCGTGAGCGAAGAGCGATTCCGCGAAGCTCTCGGAAGGGCAAGAATTCAGCGCGAACAATCGGCGGACGGATTTGCTTCCCGCCTGGGGTCGATGCTGGAACAGCTGCAGCGCGAAAAGTCTCTTCCCGATCGCTTGCTCGTCCAGGAAGAATCACGAGCGGTCTTCGTCCCGGTTAAGGAAATCTCTTGGGTCGAAGCCGATCGAAATTACGTGCTGCTTCATTGCGGGAATAAAACACACACGCTGCGCAGCACGCTGGACGCGGTGCAAAATTCACTCGACCCCAAGCTGTTCGTGCCCGGCGGCGCGGCAGGAGAGGTGCGCCGCCGGGAGATGCTGCACGCATTCGCGGCGGATCGCGCGAGCCGTTTGCGCGCGGCGGCCGCTTTCGCTGCCCCAGTGGAGATCCCAAACAACGTGCGGGGGCGGTATCACTCCTTCCATGAAAAACCAATACTTCGATTGCACCGGCCATTGGCTCCTGCTCCTATTCCTTTTCCTTGGGCCCGTCTCGCACGCTGGGGCGCAAGCCAAGCCCGACGCGGGCTGGCCTAACTACGGTAACGACGGCGGCGGCACGCGCTACTCCCCCGCTTCGCAGATCGACCGCACAAACGTTGCTCAACTCAAAGCCGCTTGGACTTATCGCACCGGCGCGCTGCCGCATGATGAGGAACTCGACAAGAAAGCCGCGTTTGAGGCTACGCCCATCCTCGTTGATGGAAAACTCTTTCTGAGCACTCCATACGATCACGTGATCGCATTGAATCCAGAGACGGGCGCGAAGCTTTGGGAATTTGACCCCAAGCTTGAGCTGCCCTACGGCTCTTCAGAGGTCACCTCGCGCGGTGTATCCGCCTGGCGAGAACCGCGCGCCAGGGCCGCTCAACCGTGCGCCCTTCGAATTTTCATCGGCACCCTCGACGCACGTTTGATCGCCCTGGACGGTGCTACCGGAAAGCCCTGCTCCGACTTTGGATCGGACGGCGAGATCGACCTCACGAGCAGCGTAAAACTGCGTGACCCCGGCAACTATCAAGTCACTTCGGCTCCCGCTATCTTTAAAGACCTGGTCATCACGGGCTCCTCGATCGGCGACAATCGCGCAGTCACCATCGAGCGCGGCATCGTTCGCGCGTTCGATGCGCGAAGCGGGAAACTCCGGTGGACATGGGACTCCATCGCGCCCTGGGCCTATCAGACGACGCCTCGCACCGGCGCGGGAAACGCCTGGTCAACTATCTCAGTGGACGCAGAGCGCGATCTCGTCTTCATCCCGACCGGCAGCGCCAGTCCCGATTATTACGGCGGGATCCGCAAGGGCGACAACAAATGGGCCAACTCCGTCGTCGCCCTGCGCGCTTCCACCGGCGAGTTCGTCTGGGGCTTCCAAGTGGTTCACCACGATCTGTGGGATTACGACGTTGCCTCGCAACCCACGCTTTTCGCCTGGAAGGATGGAACCCCAGCCGTTGCAATCACGACCAAGACGGGACAGGTTTTTGTGCTGAACCGGCTCACTGGCGCTCCACTCATTCCCGTCGAAGAACGCCCGGTCCCCAAGAGCGACATCCCCGGCGAAGAAGCCTATCCAACGCAGCCTCACTCTGAAATTTCGCTGGTACCCGAAGGACTCTCTCCAGAAAGTGCATGGGGCAAAACGGGCGAAGACCGTCAGTGGTGCGCGGAGAAAATCAAAACCGTGCGCAATGAAGGCGTTTTCACACCCCCCAGCGTCAAAGGCATCATCGTTTTTCCCAGCAGCGTCGGCGGCGTGAACTGGGGCAGCTCGGCGTACGACCCGGCACGCCATCTCCTCCTGATGAACACCAATCGCATCCCCGTCTATGTGAGACTCATTCCCCGCGACGAGTTCGATGACCAGCGAAAATCCGCGAGCAATGAAGACCGCCTCCACGGCGAATTCGCCCGTCAGACCGGCGCGCCCTACGCCATGTTTCGCACCTTGCTCCTTTCGCCTGGCGGACCTCCCTGCAACGCTCCGCCCTGGGGCACGGTGGCCGCTGTCGATCTCTTTTCCGGAAAGAAAGTTTGGGATGTGCCACTGGGAAGCTATATGCCCAGCATGTCCACGGGCACCGTTAACTTCGGCGGGCCCATCGCCACTGGCGGCGGTCTGGTCTTCGCTGCCGCAGCCGTAGACAGCTATCTTCGCGCCTTCGACTCCGAAACCGGCAAGGAACTCTGGAAATTCGAACTCCCGGCCAGCGGCCAGGCCACTCCCATGACCTACACGCTCAAGGGCAAACAATACGTGGTCATTGCCGCGGGCGGCCACGGCAAACTGGGCACGAAGCAAGGCGACTACGTTATCGCCTTCACGCTCCCTTAAAGGAATCGAACGAGCGAAACGTTTTCAGCGCTCTTGCGTATCCACAGATACTCAAATGAAAGCTACCACTGAGCAAGCGCCCGTTCTCAGCAAGGAAAGAACATCTTTTCTCGCGGATGGCATGCCCGTCGCCCTATTTCTCGCCTTCGCGAATTTCCTGCTGCATCTCTACTTCAACAATCAGTATGGCTACTTCCGCGACGAATTCGATTACATGGCCTGCGGGGACCATCTGGCCTGGGGTTATGTGGATCATCCTCCCCTGGTGCCGTTCCTCATGAAGATCTCACGCCTCGTTCTGGGTGACTCCCTTCGGAGTATTCGGTTCATACCGGCGCTGGCAACCTCGGCCGCCGTCATTCTGACCGCCATGATGGCTCGCGAACTCGGTGGCCGGCGGTTCGCGGTGGTGCTTTCCGCGTTGGCGTTCATCGCTGTGCCCATCTATCTCAACGACGGCAGCGTCATGACCACGAACTGCCTCGAGCCTCTGCTGTGGATGGGCTGCGTTTATTTTGCAATGCTGGCAATCAAGCGCGACGATCCGCGATATTGGCTCTGGTTTGGCATCGTCGCAGGCATTGGTCTTGAGGAGAAATACTCGATTGCCGTGCTCGGTTTTGGCATCGTGGTTGGACTGTTGCTGGCCGAACAGCGCCGCGTTTTTACCAGGAAATGGATCTGGCTCGGCGGCGCGCTCGCCTTTCTCGTTTTTCTTCCGAATTTTCTCTGGAATGTTCAGAATCACTGGCCCTTTGCGCAACTCATGCACAACATCAAGGCCGACGGCCGCGACGTGGTCCTTTCTCCCGCGGCTTATTTCGCCCAACAAATTCTCATCGTTCATCCGATCCTCGCGCCGATCTGGATCACCGGTGTGCTGGCCTTTCTCTTCTCCGCCCGGCTGAAGCCGTATCGGTTTCTCGGCTGGTGTTATCTGGCAACCTTTACCGTATTCGTCGTTCTCAAGGGCAAGAACTACTACCTCGGGCCAATCTACCCGGTCTACTTGGCAGCCGGCGCGGTGGTGATCGAGAGTTTCATCGTACGATCGCGCCAAGTTTGGCTGAAGCCCGCGGTCGTAGCGTTGGTTCTCGCAGGAGGAGCCTGGCTCGCGCCAGTTGTCATGCCGGTACTCCCCGTTGGTAAATTCATTTCGTACATGGATCACCTGCCTTTCAAAGTGCCTCGCAGCGAGCATAGCCACATGCGCGCGATCCTCCCGCAGCATTTCGCCGATCAATTCGCATGGGAGGAAATCGTGGCCACTGTAAATCAGGCCTACAGCCGACTCTCTCCCGAAGAACGGCCGAGCTGTGGCATTTTCGCGCAAAACTACGGGCAGGCGGGCGCCATCGACTTTCTGGGACGGCGCTACGGATTACCTCCCGCCCTCAGCGGCCACCAGACTTATTTTCTGTGGGGCCCGCGCGGATATTCTGGAAATTGCCTGATCGTTCTCGACGATTCCAGGAAAGTCCTGGAAAGCGAATTCGAACACGTCGAATATGTGGGCAAGTCCCCCGACAATCGCTACGCGATGGAACGCGAGATCACCGTATTCATTTGCCGTGGCGCGAAATTCGGGTCGCTTGCCGAGATCTGGCCGCGATTGAAGAGATGGCGCTAGAAATCATTCGCGACCGTGCGCCGCGAAGTCCGATCCTTCGCCCAGACTGAATACAATTGCCCTTGGTTCGCCGCGCGCAGCAGGGGAGTGCCTGCTTCTTGATATACAATCGTGGCCGGGAAAAATGACCGGACAAAGAGCTCATGGCCGTGGCCTGCGCATCATCGCCGTCTACAAACTCTTGAAAAGTTTGGCGCTGCTCGCACTGGGCATCGGCGCGCTCAATCTTCTTCACAAAGACGTCGCGACCGTGGCGGAGCACTGGATCAATATTTTCCAGGTGGATCCCCACAGTCACTATATTCGGCTTCTTCTTGCGAAGTTGTCCATTGTGGACGACCAGCGATTGAAAGCACTCAGCGCAGGCACTTTCATTTATTCAGCCATTTTTCTTACGGAAGGCGTCGGCTTGGCACTGGGCAAGCGCTGGGCCGAGTATCTTACGATCATCAGTACTGCTTCCCTGCTCCCGATCGAAGTCTACGAACTCGTTAAACACGCCAGCATCGGCAAAGTACTCGCACTGGTGATCAATCTCGCCGTGGTTGTCTATCTGATCCAAGAGCTCCGCCGCTTTCCCAAGCGGTCCTGACGGCTCCGCCCGATTTTCAGGCGCTTGACGTTCAGCGCTGGACGTGTGGAGTGTGCCGCAAAGACACCACGACGAATGAAAATGGCTGATTGCGAATGGAGTGCGAGAAGTTTGGCTAGATGGCCAAACGCTACGGAATCGCCAGGCTGTACCCTTCGCGCACGGCCGTGGCGCTCTCCTTGCCTTGATAGCGGTAAACAACGATCAAAATCTTGTCCGCGCCAATCGCTGGATCTCCGCCCAAGGCGCTATTGGTGACGACAAAACTCAACACGCCTTCGCGAATTCTGCTCCGAAGGACCTCCGTCACGTTCACGGTCCTTCCCTGCACGCCGTAATAACCACCGATGATTTTGAGGCTATTCCAGTCATCCCGATCTCGGTCGCCGTAATGCGCAGGGCGGGCATCCCGATCGTGGTCGCCATAGTTCGCGGGGTGGTCGTCCCGATCGCGGTTGCCGTAGTTCGCAGGGTGATCGTCCCGATCATCATGGCGAACAGTGAACATGCGGGCTTCAACGAAGCCGCCCTCTCTGTAATTGAATTCGCGTTCCTCATTCCTGCGATTTCTGGCGAAGATGCGCAGCGACTTGTCTTTCCCGACGGCAGGATCCCCGCCCATGGTTTGATTATTCACCGCCACTCTGCCGTTCACGCCGCCGCGTTCGATGAGGTCTTTGAGAATATCGCTGACGTCATTGCGTTGGTTCTTGAAACCGTAATCAGCGCGCTGGATCTGCCAGCCTTCCTCCTGGGCACCCACTCCGGCCGTGAAAAGGGTAGCGGCAATGGCGAAGACGATCGAGGCAATGGCCAACACAACATATCGATTTGCAGGTTTCATTCGAGACTCCCCGAGGGCGCAGGCCCTCTGCGTTCTTTGTCCCACTTTAGCTCTGGTGGCGGCTCCTGGTAATAACTAATCGAGGCGGGATTGTCTTGAATGTCTACAGTAGCCTGATGGCTTTCTTGCGAGACACGCCTGCGGTTCCATGGCAGCAGTGATGTGATTTTTCCGGGGGCGAACGTCAGAATGGGGAGATGAAGTCATGCGGCCATCTTCCTTTGATCTGAACGGCGTTCCCAGAAATCCTCAAAGCGTCCGCTAAGTCTGCTGCAGCGCAGGGCGATGATGGTGTTTGCGCCCTTTACGGTCCAATGCATGCCCGCGCGTTTGAGACGGGTGCCGATCATCACTTTACAGCCGGCCTCCACCACGCCGGTCGAGGTGCAGAAGCCTTGTTGGTGGAACTTTGGATATCGCATTCGGTGTCGATTGTTCCAGATGTAGCGGACACATTCCCGTGCCTCTTTGTGTTGGCCGGCGTGGCCATGCAGAGCTTGCACCAGGGATTTCAAGCGGCCCTCATCGAGTTCCTCATAGCGCGCCTGGACCCAGGGCTTGCCTTCTGGGCGGTCCCCATAAATGATCTTTCCCACCTGGCTGAGATGTTCTTTGGCATGAAAGCGGTCGAGAATCTGAGTGGCTTGCGGGAATAGTTCCGTAGCCGTGTTCCAAATCCAGGCTGAACCATCGCCCAACACCGCCGGGCGCTGAGCTTCGGCGAAACCACGGCGGCTGGCCTCGCGCTGCACGCGCGCCGCGAAGTCCGAGAGGTCGGGACTGGTATCCAGAGTGGCTGCGCTTTCAATCGCGGCCGAATAGGTGATCGATCCTGGGTCGCGCACTGGTTGGCCTTGCTCATCGCGCGATTCCGCCGTCCAGATGGTGACGAGCTTGGCTTCGCGGGTTTTGGCCGAGCCGTCGGCTTGCTTGCCCGCACGATCAGCGACTTCTTGGGTGCGCATCGGCACCCCGGTACCATCCATTCCCAGGTACATGGTGGGAGCCACTTCGCCCATCCTTTCTACTTGCTGGTGTTCATCGACGGCGATCTCCGCCCCCAGCGCTTCTGCGGCTCGTTCCACCTGCTTGGCACTGACTTCCGCCCCCGCCAATTCGTGCAATAACCCGCTGCTCTCTTCGAAGCTCAGCAACGCTGCTGCGCTGGCGGTCATGCGCAGAACGCCGGGCGTCAGCGAAAACGATTCCAGCCCCAGCGCCCGGTCCCGCGGGCAGAATCCGCTCTCGCATTGTTCACAGTGATAGTAAGCGCGCTGTAGGTGCAAAGGCCCCAGTACGCTTTCGAAGGTCTTTCCGTGACGGCCATGATACTGGGCGGAGCCTCCGCAAGGGCAGGGCCGTTGCGGTCCCACATGATCGCTGGTGTCCGTGTTGAGCCGTTGTTCCAGCGCACGCGCTGCCAAGCGCAAAGCCTGGCGCCGCGCCGCCATTTCTAGCGCTTCGAAATCCAAGTCGGCGATCGGCTGGCGCCCTAAGAGTGTTTCGATTTCCCGGATGATTTCGTTTTGAAGGTCGCTTTGGAGCCCCCTTTTTCGGCCGCCTCTCTGGAAGCTGCCTGGGGCCGTTCCAGTTGGGCATCCGCCCATTGTTCACAAGCCTCCCGATACTGTTCCACCTGTTCCCGAAACTTATGCCCTTGCTCGATTTGCTGCCGCGCGAGCTCGGCTTGTTGCGGGCTCAGATACCGGGAGTGGGTTTTGCCTGCCATCGGCCGGGTCAAACTGTAATAAGGGCCGTGACGCGCTTTGGGATCTTCTTGGCAGGGGCAGCCGACTTTACCGCATTTCATGGTGCGCTCGGAGACCGACCCCCGGCGCATCGGTTTAGGTTGAGACAAAACTGCGGCCAGTTCACGTATGGACGAAGGTACTTCAGGATGAATCTTCATGGATCTATCCTACGGCATTACATGCCGTAAGAAAAAACAAAAAAAGCCGACCTTAGCCTCACACCCTTCCTATGTCGTGCACCCTTTTTCCGGCTCCGATTTGCAAATCCTGAGGTCTTCCCTCATGATTATTTGTTTGCTTGGGGACGCAGCACGCTTCCGCTGCGGCAATTCTTGTTCTAAGTTCATTTTCTGCAGATCGCATGGCGATCGTTCAATAAAAGGAGCGGCATGGAAAAGCCTTCCAAAATCCCGCCCGCCAAGGGAAAACTGGGAGTACTGCTTCCAGGCTTGGGCGCTGTCAGCACGACCTTCATGGCCGGAGTCGAGCTCGTCCGCAAAGGCAAATCGCAGCCCGTGGGATCGCTCACGCAGATGGGCACCATCCGCCTGGGCAAGCGCACGGACGCACGTTCGCCGCTCATCAAGAAATTCGTTCCACTTGCCGAGCTAACGGACCTAACCTTTGGCGGCTGGGACATTTTCAAGGACAACGCTTACCAGTCCGCCGCGAATGCGGGCGTACTGAATCCGCAGGATTTGGAAAAGGTGAAGCCCTTCCTGTCCACCATCAAGCCCATGAAGGCCGCGTTTGACCACGATTTCGTGAAACTGATCGACGGCCCCAACATCAAGAAGGGCAAAAACAAGTACGAGCTGGCACTGCAGATCAAGGATGACATCGACAACTTTCGCAAGACTTCGCGCGCTTCGCGGCTGGTAACCTGCTGGTGTGGTTCGACGGAAACCTTCGTCAAGCCCGAAGAAGTGCACTCCACGCCGGAAAAGTTTATCGAAGCGATGAAGTCCAATCACCCGGCGATCGCGCCATCCATGCTGTACGCCTGGGCCTCGGTGACTAGCGGCGTGCCTTTTGCCAACGGTGCGCCAAACCTGACCGTGGATATCCCCGCGATTCAGAAGCTCGCGCACGACCACAACGTGGCTATCTGCGGAAAAGATTTCAAGACGGGTCAGACGCTGATGAAGACCATCCTCGCGCCGGGCTTCAAAGCCCGCATGCTGGGGCTGGAAGGGTGGTTCTCCACGAACATTCTCGGCAACCGCGACGGCGAGGTTCTGGAGGACCCCGGCTCATTCAAGACCAAGGAAGAATCCAAGCTCAGCGTGCTGGAATACATTCTCCAGCCGGACTTGTACCCGCAGCTGTACGGCAAGATGTGCCACAAGGTGCGCATCAACTACTACCCGCCGCGCGGCGACAACAAAGAAGGCTGGGACAACATCGACATTTTTGGCTGGCTCGGCTACCCGATGCAAATCAAGGTGGACTTCCTCTGCCGCGATTCTATTCTGGCCGCCCCGATCGTGCTCGATCTCGTGCTTTTCCTCGACCTGGCGCAGCGCGCGGGAATGCGCGGCATTCAGGAGTGGCTCAGCTTCTACTTCAAGTCGCCGATGACTGCGCCGGGGCTGTACCCCGAGCACGATCTCTTCATTCAGTCCATGAAGCTGAAGAACACGCTTCGCTGGATGAAGGGCGAGGACCTAATTACGCACCTCGGGCAGGAGTATTACGACTGAAAAGTGATCAGTGGTCAGTATTCAGTCTCAGCTGGAGTGATTGGGCGGCAAGGGCGCAACCGTGCTGCGCCCCTACAAGCGCACATTCTTGAGTGAAGAAATTGGTTAGGCGCCGTGGACTTGCGCCGATTTTGCTTCTACGGCATCGAGCACGCGCGTGGAGTAGACCAGCGCCGCGCCGGCGTTCATGCCGACAGCGACTCCGAGCGCCTCGGCGATTTCTTCCTTCGTGGCGCCGGCTTTCAGCGCCGCGTCGGTGTGCACGACGATGCAGCCGTCGCAGTGAGTTGTCACCGCTACGGCCAGCGAAATGAGCTGGCGCGTTTTTTCACCGAGTTTGCTGGTCTTAGAATTGGCGGCACTGAGCGTTTGATAGCCGCGAACCGTATCCGGCGACAGCTTCATCAGGTCACCGATTCGGGCGCCGACTTCCTTATGGTATTGGTTCCAATCCATCATCATGGTTTTCTCTCCTTTTTTGTGAATCCGGAATCGAGCGCGATTATACTCTCCACCTGTGTGAGTGTGATATCTTCTCCAGTTCACCCGAGCCTGCCGGGTTGTAGCGCGGCTGTAGCGGCGCGGCGCATCCCTTTCCTTGTGCGCCAGTAGAGCAGTCGAACTTATTCCAAGGAGCCGTATTCATGAAGAATTCCTACAACGGGAAGGCCATCCCCTCCGAAGGCAAGCCGATCGGTTTCACCGGCGGCGAGCTGCAAGTGCCGGACACGCCGATTATTCCGTTCATCGAGGGGGATGGAACGGGGCGCGACATTTGGAAAGCGTCTCGGCGAGTGTTTGACGCAGCAGTGCAGCAGGCGTACGGAGGAAAGCGGCGGGTGGCTTGGTTCGAGGTTTTCGCCGGCGAGAAGGCTTTCAATACCTTCAAGGAGTGGCTGCCGGGCGATACCGTGGACGCGATCCGCGATTTTCGCGTGGCCATCAAGGGGCCGCTGACGACTCCCGTGGGCGGAGGTATTCGTTCCCTGAACGTGGCGCTGCGGCAGATCCTGGATCTCTATTCCTGCGAGCGGCCGGTCCGCTATTTTACGGGCGTGCCTTCTCCAGTGCGCGAGCCGGAAAAAATGAATGTCTTGATCTTCCGTGAGAATACCGAAGATGTGTACATCGGGATCGAATGGAAATCCGGCTCGCCCGAAGCGAAAAAGCTGCTGGAATTCTTGAATAACGAGATGTTGAAGGATGGGAAGAAGCAGATTCGCTGGGACTCCGGCGTCGGTATCAAGCCGATTTCCCCTACGGGAACGAAACGGCTGGTGCGGCGGGCCATCAAGTATGCGCTGGCAAACAAGCGCAAGAGCGTGACACTGGTGCACAAGGGCAACATCCAGAAGTTTACCGAGGGCGCGTTCCGAGATTGGGGCTATGACCTGGCGCGCGAAGAGTTCCGAACGCAGACGATCACCGAGCGCGAAAGCTGGATCGTGGACAACCTCGACAAGAATGCGTCACTCACGGTGGAGCAGAATGCGGCGTTGATCGAGCCGGGACTCGAGTCGGCCACGGATGCTTTCAAGAAAACGGTCTATAGCGAAGTGAAGCAGACGCTCGACGCGATTTACAAGACTCACGGCAAGGGACAGTGGAAGCAGAAGCTGATGATCAACGACCGCATCGCGGATTCCGTCTTTCAGCAGGTGCTGTTGCGGCCCGATGAATACAGCGTGCTGGCGACGTCCAATTTGAATGGAGATTATTTGTCGGATGCGTGCGCGGCTCAGGTGGGCGGGCTGGGCATGGCGCCGGGATCAAATATTGGAGATGGATTTGGCGTTTTTGAAGCGACGCACGGCACGGCGCCGAAATATGCGGACAAAGATGTGATCAATCCGAGTTCGGTGATGCTTTCGGGCGCGATGATGTTTGAGTTCCTGGGCTGGAAGGAAGCGGCCACGCTGATCGAGGGCGGCATCGCGCACACGATTCAGCAGAAGCGGGTAACCTACGATCTCGAGCGCCTGATGCCGGGCGCGACCAAGGTGGGAACTTCCGCGTTCGCCACCGCGATCATTGAAAATATGAAGGGCGCTGCTGTGACTCGGTAGTTAGAAAGAATACTCTACAGCAGTGACGCAGAGAGCGCAGAAGATTCGCTGAAAAGAATTTTGCCGGAGACAAGGAGCAGCATGAGCAGAAAAAAGGTGACGGTAGTGGGAGGCGGTTTTGTGGGCTCGACCACCGCGCAGCGAATCGTGGATATGGAGCTGGCCGACGTGGTACTAACTGACATTTTGGACGGGCCGCCCGCAGGCAAAGCGCTGGACATGATGGAATCCGGACCGATCACGCGGACGGATTCACGTGCCGTCGGCATTTCTACGGCGACCGGCGATTACTCCGCGACGGCGGGAAGCGACGTGGTCGTAATCACCGCGGGGTTTCCGCGCAAGCCGGGGATGAGCCGGGACGATTTGCTGAAAGCCAACTACGACGTGGTGAAAGCCGTCGTCGAGCAGATCGTAAAGCATTCGCCGAATTGCATCATCATCGTGGTGACGAATCCGCTGGATGCCATGGCGCAGGCGGCGCTCAAGGTCAGCGGATTCCCGAAGAGGCGCGTTCTCGGCATGGCCGGAGTGCTGGACTCAGCGCGCATGAGCACGTTTGTGGCGATGGAATGCAAGGTCAGCGTCGAAAACGTGCACTCCTTTGTGCTCGGCGGGCATGGTGATGACATGGTGCCGCTGCCGCGGTATTCGACGGTGGCAGGAATTCCCCTCCCCGATCTGTTGCCGAAAGGACGCATCGACGCAATCGTCGAGCGCACGCGCAAGGGCGGCGCTGAGATCGTGAACTTGTTGAAGACCGGCTCGGCGTACTACGCGCCGTCGGCGGCAGCGGTGGAGATGGTGGAAGCAATTCTGAAAGACAAGAAGAAAATTCTGCCATGCGCCGTGTACCTCGAAGGAGAGTACGGAATCAAAGGGCTCTTCGTCGGCGTGCCCGTGAAACTCGGCGCCAAAGGCGTTGAAGAGATCATTCAGATCAAGCTGACCGCGGAAGAAAACGCGGCGTTGCAAAAGTCGTCGGCGTCCGTGCGGGAGCTGGTGACAGTCCTCGGCTTGTAACACTCTTTCCCATCGATTGAATCGCAGATTCGCCCCGTACGCGCATGCAAACTCAGATAAAATCGGGGCCCTGGGCGCTTTCAGGAGGAATCTGACATGAATCGCTTCGATGTGACCGAGGCTATCGTCGCCGCAAAAATTGCCAAGGGTCTCAAGTGGGCAGATATTGCCAAGAAGGTGGGCCAGAGTAAAGAATGGACGACGGCTGCCCTACTCGGGCAGATGGCAATGACCGAGAAACAAGCCGAGACAGTGGGCAAACTCCTTCGACTCGGAAAAGAAGCAGTGACTCTGTTGCAAGAGGTGCCCTACAAGGGCTCGCTTCCCACGGCGATCCCCACCGATCCGCTCATCTACAGATTCTATGAACTCGTCAACGTGTACGGCACAACCCTGAAGGCCCTGATCCACGAAGAGTTCGGCGACGGTATCATGAGCGCGATCGACTACCACATGGAAATCCAGCGCGAACTTGACCCCAAGGGTGATCGCGTCCGGATCGTGATGAGCGGCAAATTCCTGCCTTACAAAACCTACTAGCCGCTTCTGATGCCTCGGATTGTGCCGGATACGCACTCCGTCCATCCTGACGGCAAATAAAACGGCTCAAGTTTGTGGAGTCCTGCTACCGAGGGCCGTGTTTCTTTTTCGTGCCCGTTGCCTACCAGCCGAAGATTTTCCCCGCACCATACACCAGAGCCAGCGTGAAGCCCGCGATCACGACTTCGCCGATCGCTCCGACCGCGAAGGGACGCAGGCCCTGCTTGCGCATCTCGCTGAAATTGGTGCGCAGGCCAACCCCAGCGAAAGTGAGAAGAAACGCCCAGCGCGAAAGATTGGCGAGCGCTCCCACCTGATCCTTGTTGAAGAAGTGATAGGTCGCAAGCACGGAGATCAACAGGAAACCAAGCACAAACTTCGGAAACTTCTGCCACAGGAAGGCCGCCTTGTTTCCAACGGCCTTGGCCTGCCCCTGGCTGGCCCAGTATATGGCGTAGGCAAGAACCACGAATCCGATCATCGCGTTCCGCGTGGACTTGACGAGCACGGCGAGCTTCGCCGCGGCGTCGGAGTACAGCGCGCCCGCAGCGGTGGCTTCGGCAGTGTTGTCCACGGCGAGGCCGGCCCACAATCCGTAGGCGCGATCACTCAGATGAAGGAAGTGCCCGATCACCGGAAATGTAAAAAGAGCCAGGGCGCCGAGAGCGAGAATCGCCGCGATGGAAAACGAGGAATCTTCGTCGTCGGCTTCAATAGCGCCTTTAGTGGCGATGATGGCGCTGACCCCGCAAACCGCCGAGCCAACGGCAAGAAGCGTCGTGAGTTTGGGCTTGAGCTTGAACAGGCGCCCGAGAAAAGTCATGAACGCGAGGGAACCGACAATTTCAATAGCCACGAGAATGAGGCTGACTCCGCCGAGCTTCAAAATATCGCCGAGAAGAAAGCGCGCGCCGAGCAGCACGATTCCGGCCTTCAGCCAGAATTCGTAGGTGGCGACGCCCGTACGGAAAAGTTCCGGGACACCCACCGTGTTGGAGATCAACAGGCCCAAAATGATGGCCCACAGGACGTATTCGATATTTGGAAACGTCCAGTGATGCGCCTTGGCGTAGGCGCCGACGTTTTGCTCGAGCAGCTTGCCCGCATATCCGACGGCGGCAAGCAGCAGAACTCCGGGGATTACGCGCAGAAATCGCAGCGCCGGCTGGACCGGCCGAACCTGAGGAACCGTGATTGCTTCAGCCATGTTTCGCTATCTCCATTTTTGTAAGAATCTTCACCAGGGGATGTGCTTGAACACACCCACGCGGACCAGCAGCGCCAAAAGAAAAGCCACCAGCACTGCCCACGTGTCGAGCGACAGCTTCCAGCGACTTTCCTTTTTCCCTGGTTCTACTTCTGCACTCATAGGTATGCTCCTGACGATTTAACTCACCGCGGCTTGTTGCACAGCCGGATCATTCCGATTCGTGCCCCAGAACTGCGCACTGATATTCTCAACGTCGTGTGATGCCACACGGCCGACGATCAGCAGAGCCGGCGCCGGGAGTTTTTCTTCGCTCGCGAGCCGCGCGACGCTCGACCAGCGCACCTGCTGTTGAGAATCCGTGGCATGCGAGACGATCACGCACGGAAGGTCCGCCGGAAGCCCGCCTCCGAGCAAGCGCTCGGAAACCTCGGCGTAATCGGCGCCGGGCATATACAGAACCAGCGTCGTTGTGCTGGTGACGCAGCCCCAATCCATCGCGCTGCCCTCGATTCCTCGCGAGAATGTTGTCAGTAGAATTTGCGAGGCCACCCGGCGATCCGTGAGCGAAATTCCCGCGGCGGCCGCTGCTCCCAGCGCCGCGCTGATGCCCGGAACAATTTCGTATTCAATTCCGGCTCTGCGAAGCGCTTCGATTTCTTCCCCGGCGCGGCCAAAAATCGATGGGTCGCCGCCTTTCAGCCGGACAACGGTCGGCCGCGTCCGGCCATACGAAACCAGAAGCGCGTTGATTTCATCCTGGGTAAGGAGTTTCTGGCCGGCGCGCTTGCCCACGTTAATGATCTCGGCAGCAGGCGAAATCTTCGCCAAAACAGCATCGCTGACGAGCGCATCGTGCAGGACCACGTTGGCAGAAGCCAGCAGGCGCGCCGCTTTCAACGTGAGCAGCTCGGGATCACCCGGTCCCGCGCCAATGAGATAAACCGTGCCCATCATGCCACGCACTCGCCGCGGCCCAGCTTCAGGGAATAAGTCTCTGTATCTCCCCAGTCCACGAAGATATCCTCGGAAGTGGCTGTCACCTCGGCCAAGGGGAGCAGCCGGTCTTTGATGGTTTTGTCCGGCGTGCGCGTCACCCAAGCGGAAAATGTTTCGGCTGCCTGACGGTCCTGCTGGTAGAAACCCAGGAGCTCTCGAATAATCGCGGGAATGGGCCGCGCAGGCACAGACATGATCTGGCGCCCAAATCGCACGCCATCGGCATTCACTTTGCCGCCAAGTAAGAGCTGATAGTACGGCGCCTGCTGTTCACCAACTTTCCTGACGTTCCCATAAAAACCGATATCGGCAATGTGATGATGCCCGCAGGAATTGGGGCAGCCGCTGATTTTAATGCGCAACTTCTGGATTTCTGGATCGGTGTAATCGTTCAGCTCGCGCGAAAGAACTTCAGCCAGCGTAAGAGATCGCGTGATCCCCAAATTGCAGGTGGTTGCTCCAGGGCATCCCGTGACGTCCGAAATGGTGCGCGCTCCGGCCGTGACCAAATCAAAGGCGCGAAGCTCGTCGTAGATCGCGCGCTCGCGGTCAAACGGGACCCACGGAATAACGAGATCCTGATTGACGGCGATGCGCACACCGGTCAGTTTGTTCTTTTCCAGAACATCCGCGAGGCCGCGCATTTGGTTGCTGTGCAGCGTTCCGGCAGAAAGTTTGACCCACACCCCGCCGTATCCGGCCTGGCGCTGAGACATCAGATTGTGCTCGGCCCAGCGGTCGTATTCGGGATCGGTTTGCGGTTCGGCCGCGGAGGAAGTTAGAGGTGCCGGCGCGATGGTAACCAGCGACGGCCGAATCGGAGAAGGCACGGTAAACGTTTCCGCCGGAGCCTGCGAGACCTTGCGCTTCTCCGCAACCAGGCGGCGGAACTCTTCGATGCCTTTTGCGCGCAAAACGAATTTCAATCGCGCCATGAGCTTGTTCTTGCGGTTCCCCGTTTCCGTGAAAACCCGCAGGACAGCCTCGATGGTGGGAAGCAACTCCTCTTCAGGCAAAAAATCAGTGAGGACCGCAGCCTCCGTGGGCAAGCTTCCCAGCCCGCCGCCGACGAGAACCCTAAAGCCGCGATGCGACGTGCCATTTGTGCCGCGCACCTGCGCGATGAGCCCGACGTCGTGGATGCCGGCAACCGCACAATCGCCGTCGTTCTCGCAACCAGAGAAGGCGATCTTGAACTTGCGCGGCAAGTCGTGAAAATCGGGATGGCGCAAGAGGTATCTTGAGACGCCCAAAGCGTAGGGGGTGACGTCGAATGCTTCGTCGGGGCAGATACCAGCCACCGGGCAGGCCGTGACGTTGCGCACCGTGTTACCGCAAGCCTCGCGCGTGGTAAGGCCCGCGTCGGCGAGCAAGCGCATCGCGGCACCCACGTTTTCGAGTTTCACGAAATGGAATTGAACGTTTTCTCGCGTGGTGAGGTGGCCGCGGCCGGTCGAGTATTCGTCGGCAATAACGGCCAAAACGCGAAGCTGTGCGGGCGTGAGCACGCCCGCAGCGATCTTGATGCGAAGCATTTGGAAGCCCGGCTGCCGCTGGCCATAGGTGCCGTGTTTCAGGCGGAAAGGGCGGAATTGTTCCGGCGTGATGGCGCCGCTCTGAAGCTCTCGGATACGCTGTTCAAAGCGAACTATTTCCGCTTCGATGGCTTCGCGACTGTGCCGTTCTTCGACTTCGGTTAAGGCTCCCACACCCATGATTCTTGGCTCCCAAGTGCTTTGCTCTGAAAAACCCTCGATCTAAAACAAAAAGCCCACATAACCAGGTTCTCTGGCATGTGGGCTTCGGAACTTTATGATTCAGCTACAGCTAAGTCCGGAAACTCCTCTGGCCAGAGATGGGTGCCCTGCGACACGCAGCGTTGCACGTGCACGGACAACACATCATCTGGCAGCAGGTGTTCATGAAACTAAAGGATACTTTCCCGGCCGCCCCCTTGTCAAAGGGGAAGGCCCTCCAAACATTAGATGCATCATATTCAAAAATGTAATCAATCGCAACCAGGAATTTTTAAGGCTTGGCGGCCTCCGGGGCCGGCCCCATCAGGGTGGCAGTCTTAATCGAATCCAGCTTGGGCCAGCCTTTGTCGAGATAGGGCTTGCCCAGCTTGGAAATTTGATCCTGGTCAGGACCAGCGTTGTCCCCATATTGGTCGTACAGCATGTCTACAACTTTCATTCCTTGAGCATCGACGTAGCCGAAAGGTGAAAAGCCTTGCCGGTCGAGTCCCGCGTTGTCCTTCAAATTGATGAAGATTTGCGTCGAGCGGGTATTTGGCATGCTCGTTTTCGCGTACGTCAGGTAGCCGCGCTTGTTGGACTGTGTGACGGGCTCATCCTGGATATTGGCCTGGTCCCACGCGGCCGCAACGGGCGGATAAGCGCTGATGCCAAACTGAACGATAAACCCGGGCACCACGCGGAAGAAGCTGGCGTTGTCATAGAAGTGGTGCTTCACCAGATTGTAAAAGCGATCCGCGCCGATCGGGGCCCAGGCACGATTCACGGTCACAATAAAATCGCCGCGTGTGGTTGTGAACTTTACACCAAACGTCTCCGGAGCTTTTTCTTTGAGGAGAGCAGCGCGAAGAAGCGCGCGGTCATAGCCCTGGCGCGGAGCTGCTGATGGCGCGCTCGCCGTTACCTCAGGTTGCGGTTGCGCGGGCGCCGGCGTTTCTGCTTTCGGCTGGGCAGGAGCCTCGGCCTTGGGCTGTTCCGGTGGCGGCGCTTCCGCAGTCTGCTCTTTCGCCTTACAGCCGAAAAACAGCGTTCCCATTGCTATAGCGGCGATAAACCACTTTACGCGTTTCATTTTCTAACATCCCCCCTATGCATTCTTCTAAATTCCTTTCCGCTGATTTTACTGCCTGGCATGCAACTCGCCGCTGACGCGCTCGACGTCCGCCATCACACGGAGAGTATTTTCGCCGAGAATTTTCTTTACGTCACCCTCGGAATAGCCCTTTTGCAGCAGGGCTTCGGTGATCTTCGGGATCTTCGTGGCGTCTTCCATGCCGTAGGGCATATTGGCGCCGTCGAAGTCTGAGCCGAGGCCCACGTGGTCGACGCCCGCGACTTTCACCGCATGGTCGATATGCTCGATGATTTTACTGAAATCCACACGCGGGAGCTTGCCCTGCTCGACGTACTCGCGTGTGATGCGGTCGCCTTCGATGAGCTGGCAGCCTTCGTTGTCGCCGCAGCGCTTCATAACCTCGGCGCTGATAGCTTTGTTTAGCTCCGGATTAGCTTTTTCGGCGTCGCGGAATTCCTGGCTGAGAAAGCCCACGTGGTAGTTGATCTGCACGACGCCGCCTTTCGCGGCGAGATCCTTCATCATCTGGTCGGTCATGTTGCGGGGCGCATCGCAAATGGCGCGGCAGGAGGAGTGCGAGGCAATGAGCGGGGCTTTGCTCGTCTCCAGAACATCACAAAATGTTTTGTCGCTGACGTGGGAGATGTCCACCATGACACCAAGGCGGTTCATTTCGCGGACCACGTCTTTGCCGAAATCGGTAAGGCCATTGTGGACAGCTTTGTCCGTGGAAGAATCGGCCCATTCGTCATTCCCGCTGTGGGTGAGCGTCATGTAGCGGACGCCCAGCGCGGCGTAACTGCGCAGCGCGCCGAGATTGCTGTTGATCATGTGGCCGCCTTCGACACCCATGAGCGCAGCGATCTTGCCCTGTTTGCGGGCTTCGCGGATTTCGGCAGCGGTCGTCGCAAGAACGATTTCATTCGAATGCTTGCGAACCTGCTCGCGCACCGCGTCGATTTGAACAAGTGCGCGATTTACGGCCTCGGGACCGGTAATTTTGCTAGGTATCCAGATGGAGAAGAAAATGGCGCTGAGGTTGCCTTCGCGCATGCGGGGAATGTCGATGCTCCCGGTAGCGCTCCGCGCGCCAAGATCGAACTTGCCATCAAGAAAGCGCTGCGTCGTGTCGTCGTGTGTATCCACGACGATGGAGGAGAAGTGCAGCTTGCGCGCTTTTTCAGAGATGGAATCGGCGGAGACCGCAAGACTCACAAGACCTGCAACGGAAACCCACACAACGGCTAACAGCACGGCACGGACCATTTTCCCCCCAAAGGAAGAAGCATAGATTGTAAACGGAATTGAGCGGAGAAAAGACCCGAAATTTAAGATCTGGATCGTGCGGACCAGGCTGCCGTTCCTGTTGTCTCAGGACCAGCATCCGAGGGTGCAGTCCCAGGGCGACTCCAAATGCGCCATTCGGGGATAGCACCACAAGAAAACGGCGGCCGCCGCAACTAACACAACCAAGCTGACGCGGACGCCGAAGATGCTGCGCGGCAGACTACGCAGGGCGGCGGCGACGGCCACACCCAGGATCATCACAGCCGGGTAGTAGTAATAATAAAAAAGGCCCTTTTCGGGAGTCACGGCCCATTGAAGATAGTTTGCCGCGAAAAGGAGGAGAAGCAATCCCTCGGGCAAGGCGGTGGTTTTCCAAAAGCGCCACAGACAGACGATCAGTGCCGCCAAGCCGCCCCATGTGACAACGGGATTGCCAACTAAATAAGAAAGCGCGCGCTGCGGGCTCGTATTTAGCGGCCACGTGTACCAAGCGGAAGTAATGAACGGGTTGGAGACATTCGTTGTGCTGATGTACCAGATGAAGCGGTTCATGGCCATCAATTCATGAACGCCGAAAGGCCGATCGAGAATCCGGCATAGCGGCCAGTACGTGAGAAGGTAAGAGGCTATGGGCACAACGACCAAGCCGAGCAACAGAGTCGGGACCCCGATCTGGTGGATGTTCTGTGCGTAGCGAGTAAGAGACGAGATGGAATTCGCGGGCGAGCGGCGTGCCACCCATAGCAATGCGAAACTCACCAAGAAAAGCACCGCAAGAGTGTCAATCGCATTCCACTTACAGGCGCCAGCCAGTCCCATCAAAACACCAGAGCAACAGAAAAGAAACCTGCGCCGGCCTGCACTGAGATCGAGAGCAATAGCCGCGGTGTACGCCACTAGACTCCACATCAGGAAGACCATCAAGAACGCATCCATCATGCCGACGCGCGACATCACGAAGAGAAAATTATTGAAAAGAGTCAACCCGGCAGCAAAAATAGCAAGACGGGAATCGCGCAAGAGCAGGAGAGTCCAAATATATACGGCAGCCAAAGTCAGCGCGCCGCAGAACGCAGCGGCAACTCGCCAGCCGACAGGGTTATCTCCGGCGGCTTTCATGCCCATGGCCATGATCATCTTCCCCAAAGGGGGCCTCGCTAAGGGCGGAGGGAGTTGCGTGCTTGGGTTGGGCGCCTCTAGGAGAAAGGTTCTGGCTTCGGGAACAAAATAGGCTTCGTCGTAGTACGTCCTCGCAGGCCTGCCGATGCCGGCCAAAAAAACCAACAAGCCCACCACCCCGAGAATCAGGGCAGTAATCGTTGGACGATGACGAATCCGCGGCAGAACGATATTCTCCCTTGATGGACTACTGCCCGAACTGGATTCCAGGGATCCCTGCGCAAGAACGGCCGTTTGCGGATCTCGCGATGTTGGTTCAAGGACAGCAGAACTGCCTTTCCGAAAGAGATTCCCCATGCATCAATTATATCCGCGGCAGCTGGATGCGGTTTCCTAGCGGGGAGTTGCAGTGCGCAATAACCTAATACCGTTCTGAGTGAAATCGTGTTTCTGCCGTTCCGCCGTCACACCAACTAACGGAGGATCCGCCACCTAAGTCTCAACCCTTTCGATCGGCAAGCGGTTGGGCAAGAAACCGGCTGCTGCCGGTTACCCTACAAGCCAGCCGAGGAGGGCCTGCTTCCACGCGTCGCGGTTCACTTCCGCGATGGACTCGGTCAAGGGAATGCCCTTGGGACAAGCGTGGACGCAGTTTTGCGCGTTGGCACATTCCGCAATGCCGCCGGGACCCATGAGGGCCGCCAGGCGCTCGCTCTTATTCATCGCTCCCGTGGGGTGCATATTGAAAAGGCGCACCTGGCTGATGATGGCCGCGCCCACGAACTGATTATGCTCGTTCACCTGCGGACAAACCTCGAGGCAGTTCCCGCAAGAGATGCAATTCGAAAGCGGATAGCCCCTTTCCTGAATTTCGGGCGATATGCGCGGGCCTTCGCCAAGACTGTAAGTGCCATCGATGGGAATCCAGGCTTTCACGCGCTTCAGGCTTTCAAACATGAATTGGCGATCCACGGTGAGATCGCGCACCAGCGGAAACTTGGACATCGGCTCGATTCGAATGGGCTGTTCGAGCTGGTCGACAAGCGCCGAACACGCCATGCGCGCCTTGCCATTAATCAGCATCGCGCAGGACCCGCAGATCTCTTCGAGGCAATTCGAATCGTAGGAAATGGGCGTGGTCTTCTTACCGTCGCGCGTGACGGGATTCTCGGCGATGTCCCGCAGGCAAATGATGACGTTCATGGAAGGCCGCCACTTGAGAGAAAATTCTTCCCAGCGCGCCGCTTCCGTCGGTCCCGCTTGCCGTTTTATTCGAACGATGACCTGTTTTGTTTCTGCCATAGACCCTCGACCACCACCGGCTTCAAGCCCGAAGGCCCGAGCTATGTAAGCTGGATATCGTTGTTCACCCACTTCGCGCGCGTAGTCTTCAGCCAGTTGGCGTCGTCGCGCTCCGGAAAATCCGGCTTGTAATGCGCCCCGCGGGACTCATTGCGGGCCAGCGCGCCGAGCGTGACGACCCGCGCCAGGATAATCATGTTTTCCAATTCGCGCGCGAAGTTCAGCGTCTGGTTCGACCACTTCGTGCGGTCGCTCAGGTTGATTTTCTTGTAGCGCTCTTGCAAGGCGCGAATCTTCGCGTCGGCCATTTCCAGGTTCTTATTGATGCGCGTGACGGTGACGTGCTCCGTCATTAGGTCTCCCAGCTCGCGCCAGATCGTGATGGGGTTCTCCGAACCGTCTCGGCTGATGAGCTTCTGATTCTTTTCTTCCTGGCGCTTCCGTTCGGAGTCAAACACCGCGGACGGCGTGGCCTCCGCTCCCTTTTCCAGATTCTTTGCGTACTTCACCGCCGCCGGACCCGCAATGCCTCCGCCAAAAATGCAGGAGACCAGCGAGTTCGCTCCGAGCCGGTTGGCCCCGTGATACTGGTATTCGCACTCGCCCGCCGCGTAGATACCCGGAACGTTGGTGGCCTGATCTTCCCCGTTCACCCAGATGCCACCCATGGTGTAGTGCATTGCCGGGAAAACTTTCATCGGCTCAACGCGCGGATCGACGCCGCAGAATTTTTCGTAGATTTCCAGAATCCCTTCGAGCTTGCGGTCCAGCGTTTCGCGCGGGATGTGCGTCACATCCAAATACACCGCCGGCTGCCCGTCGACACCGAGTTTTTCCTGATACACGATGCGGTGAATGGCACGCGTGGCGATATCGCGCGGAACAAGATTCCCGTACTTCGGATACCACTCTTCGAGAAAATAAAAGCGTTCTGCCTCAGGAATGCTTCTCGTCGCGCGCTTCTCCCCAGGATTGCGCGGCACCCACACGCGGCCGCCCTCGCCGCGCGCCGATTCGCTCATCAACCGAAGTTTGTCTTCCCCAGGGATCGCCGTCGGGTGCACCTGGATGAATTCGCCGTTGGCGTAGTCCACGCCCTGCTGAAAGAGCGCGGCTTGCGCTGATCCGGTGCAGACCACCGAATTGGTCGACCGCCCAAAAATCGCGCCATTACCACCCGTGGCAAAGATAACCGCGTCCGCCGCATAGGTTTTCACTTCCATCGAGCGCAGGTCCATCGCGCAGATGCCGCGGCACACGTCGCCCTCATCGATTACCGCGGAAAGAAACGTCGCGCCTTCGAACTTCTTTACCTTGTCTTCGGATTCGTGCCGCCGCACCTGCTCGTCGAGCGCGTAGAGCAGTTGCTGCCCCGTGGTTGCGCCCGCGAAAGCCGTGCGGTGATACAGCGTGCCGCCGAACCTCCGGTAGTCGAGCAATCCTTCCGGCGTGCGGTTAAACATAACGCCCATGCGATCGAGAAGATCGATGATACCCGGCGCCGCATCGCACATCCGCTTCACCAGCGGCTGATTCGCCAGAAAATCTCCGCCATAGATCGTGTCGTCGAAGTGCTTATCGATCGTGTCGCCCTCGCCCTTCTGGTTTTTGGCAGCGTTGATGCCGCCCTGGGCGCAAACCGAATGTGATCGCTTCACCGGCACGATCGAGAAGAGCTCGACCGGTATCCCGGCCTCTGCAACGCGGATGGTGGCCATCAGGCCGGCCAAACCTCCGCCTACGACTATGATCTTTGGCTGTCTCATTTGTTTGGCAGGTAAGCAGAGAACGGATGCCAATCGAATCGGAAACTAAGAATGATCAGGATCCCGACGACACTGAACGCAACTCCAACAAGTGCGCCAAAGCGCCCCGCCGCTTGCTGCGCCTTGACGGTAGCCGCCAGCCCCCACTTGCACAGGAAATTCCAGATGCCCACGCCGAGATGGAACGACGAGGCGAGCACGCCGACGACAAAAAAGGCCAGGTACCACGGATTCCGCATGTCCTCGGCCACGTTTGCATACGTCGACCTGCCATGCGTGAGCCAGCGCTCCGTGTAAAGATGCCAGCCAATATACGCAAACGCGATCAGGCCCGTGTATCTCTGCGTCACGTAGAGCCAATTCCCTACCCACGGATACGCCGATACATTTGATTTGCCTCGCAGCCAAATGTAAATGCCGTAGCCCCCGTGAAAGAGCATCGGCAGAAAAATGCCTCCCCATTCCACGATCAGGCGAAACGGTATGGTCTGAAGCTCTTGCGAAGTGGCGTTGTACTTCTCCGCGCTTACCAGCGCGGAACTGTTGGACCAGAAATGCTCCGCCAAAAATGCGCCAACGGGAAGTACCCCGGTAAAAGAATGCAGCTTTCTGAGGAGATAACTTGTGTCAGGCCGGGTTGCCGTCGAAGACATGCCCTCTCCGCCGCGTAAGTCCCAGCCGATCGCATTGAATGACTCGGGAGGAGCGTTGAGAATCCGCGGCGAAATCAGTATAGGCACATGATTCCGGGTATGCAAGTTGCACTGTTCTTTCAGCGGGCACAAACAATCCGAAATCTTCTTGCGGCAGCAGCAGGAGTGCCGGAAACTAACAAATGTCGGATGGGGTACGCTAGGCCCAAACGTCTCCTGGCCTAAGCCCCAAACATTAGCCACTCGCTATGAGCACAACAAAGAATCTGGTCTCGGAGATGGAGCGCATCGCCAGCTCCCTCGGCACGGAACGAGGAGACGAATCGCAGGTTTCTCTGTCTTCCGTGGCTGAGAAAATCGCCAAAAATCTGGGCGTTAGAAATGATGAAGTGGCCATCCTGGCGCTTTCCACCCGCTGGCGGCACCTGCACTTTTTGGTGCCGGAGGCCTTGAAGAAGGTCGGTTTTATTCCACTGTCGAGCAATTCGGCCCTCGCCGCGCGCACCGCCCGCGATAGCCGGCCCGAGATCGAGAATAATTTTGCCGCCGCGCGGCACGCAACCGTCTTCGAAGGCGTGAAACTCACCGGGGAAGCTGCCGAAGCGATTCACAAGATGATCAGTGCGCCGATCCTGCTGGATGGCAAGGTCATTGGTGTCATTCAAATCACCCGGAAAGGCCCAAATGCGGCCAGTGCAGGCCCCGACTTCACCGCGGACGATCTCGGAAAAATCCTGGCACTCTGCAGACCTCTCGGCAAGTTGCTTCAGCACGTCGCGAGCGAATGATCCTTCCGCGCCTGCTGGAATTGTCATCCCACATTCATGATTTTGCCGTTCTTGCCGCGTTCAGGGTCGGAAATGCGTTGACACTGCAATACCTTCTTGTTACTTTTCCACAGCGGGAAAATGTTTCGCGCGCACACTACTAACGGAGGCACGGCAAACCGGCACCATGGCGTTCGTTGCTAAGAAAATTTTTCTCACCAAAGGCGTCGGTAAACATCGTGAAAGGCTCTCGAGTTTCGAGCTCGCTCTGCGGAACGCAGGGATTGCGGCGTGCAACATCGTCCGCGTCTCCTCCATCTTCCCTCCCAACTGCAAATTGATTTCCCGCAGCGAGGGGCTGAAGCACATCAGGCCCGGGCAAGTCGCGTTCACGGTCATCAGCGAAAACTCCACCAAGGAAGCGCACAGGCTCATCGCTGCCAGCATTGGCTTGGCGCTGCCCAGCGACAAATCGATGTACGGTTATTTGTCCGAGCATCACTCCTTCGGTGAAACCGAGGAAGTCGCCGGCGAATATGCCGAAGAACTCGCCGCGGAAATGCTCGCGACGACGTTGAACGTGGAATTCGATCCGGATTTGTCGTTCGACGAAAAAAAAGAAGTCTATCGGATTTCCAACAAAATCGTCCGCACCATGAACGTCACGCAATCCGCCGTCGGCGACAAGCGCGGTCTTTGGACCACCGTTCTCGGCGCGGCCATCCTCATCGGCGAGGACGACTAGTTTTTCTGCTTCGTCCTGGAGGCTCGATGCGTCCGGTTCTCCGTCTTGCGCGCTTTGCGTTCTTCTTCGGCTTCGCCCTTCTCGCGCGCTCCGCATTCGCTGCCGACCGCGTCACCATTCTCTACGACGCCTTCGGCAGCAATCAGGCGCTCACCTGCGACTGGGGTTTCTCCGCCCTCGTCGAGCACGACGGCAAGCGCATCCTCTTCGACACCGGCAACAATCCCGAGATCTTCGAGCACAACGTCAAGGCCCTCAACGTTGATCTCACCAAACTCGACTTCGTCGTTATTTCTCACCGTCACACCGATCACACTTCCGGGCTGAAGTATCTGCTCAAGATCAATCCGGACGTCACTGTTTACGTCCCCGCCGACGGGGCCAACGGTTTTGGCGGTTCGGAATTTCCTCAGGCGTTCTTCCGTCCCGAGCCTTCCCTGCCCGGCAAAATGCGTTATTTCGACGGCGCCTATCCCGAGCACGCCCGCGCAGGCAAACTCTACGACACGGGCCAATTCGTCCTCGTCGATAAACTCACTGAAGTCGCTCCAGGCATTTTTCTGGTGTACACCGTTTCCAAGATTCCGCGCACCCTTGAGCTCCCCGAGCTCACTCTCGCCATCAAAGGACCGCACGGACTGATTCTGGTCGATGGCCGTTCGCACTCCGGCATCGAGGAGATACTGCAAGCCGCCAGCGCCGTGGACCCGCACACGCACATCGTTTTCGGCGGCCTGCACCTCGTCCAGACACCCGTGCCCGACATCGACCGCCTCGTCGATGCGCTCAAAAATAAATGGAAGTTGGATGAAATCGCCCCCGGCCACTGCACCGGGGAACCCGCCTTCCTGCGCCTGCAGAAGGCCTTCGCCGAACGCTGTCTCTACGCCGGAGTCGGCACGCGTATGGACGTGCCCTAGTTCTCGTGAAAATCTCCTGCCGCTCCAGGTCGTATGCCGTTTTCAGCAACTAGCTTTTGCGATTCGGCATCCCATTCGACCTCTTAACCCTCTTCTTCTTTTTAAAATACCCGATGCGCTCCAGCACCGCCCGAACGATCAAAGGCAGCGCCACTGTCGCATCATCGAAAACTTCTGCGAAACGCCCGCCCTCTTCCGGCGGAACAAACTTGCCCCACGAAACTGCTTCCGTATACGTGCTGCCGCTTAGTCCGCCCCAATGGACTGGCTCGGGACAGATTCGCACTCCGTAGTTATAACGCTTCAGCGGAATTTTTTTGTAGCCGCGCCGCGCCAGCAATTCCGCGTACACGCCGAACTGTTGCGACCAATTGCGCGGCACTCCTCCGCCGATCGTAAAAATCCCCATCCGCCTGGTGGCCAGCATGGTGTCGGCAAACTTCTCAAAATCCAGGAACGGATCAAACCGCAGCAGCGGCCGCTTGTCCCTCTGGCGGGCAATCTTGTGCAGCGCAAAGTCGATGCCCAGTTCCGAATCACTGAAAGCGGGAACAAAAATGGGAACCTTTTGCTCGTAAGCGGATTTCAGAATCCCTCGCCCGGGCGCCGTCTTGTGCAGATACTCGCCGATGCGCTGGTGAATCTTCCAGCTGCAAGCGATGTCTTCCGCATCCCATGCCGTAAATATGTGGTCCATCACCTCTTCGACGTGGTCGAGATTCGTTTCCGGCTCCAGCGAGTCGTACACCCGGTTGTACCCGGCGTGGAAAAGTTCCTTATCGTCCATATTGGGGTTGTAGCGGAAATGCGAGTATCCGGTGGCTTCCACAAGCCCATGAGCCATGAGCGCGCCCGTCGAGACGATAGCCTTGACGACGCCCGATTCGATCAGATCGCAAAAAACAAGCCCCATCTTGCCAACCGTCAAAGCGCCCGAGAGTGTCATCACCACAAAACAATCCTTGTCGCGCGCCATTTGCTCAAGAACATCGGCGGCATCGCCGATCTGCCTCCCGGTGAACGCCGTGTCGCCCATGGCGCGCACCAGTTCGTCGACGGTGCGGCACTTGGACAAATCCAGCGGGAACATCGGCCGGAGTTTGTCCTTCACTGGATCGTGGAGCACTCTCCCGGTCACAGTTTTCTCTCGCTGCTTCGCCATCGCGTCTCCTCGGCTAAACTGAATCCCGCATCACGAATGAGTTCGTGTGTCGCAAATGAAGCGTGATGATGCTTGAACGTCCCGCAGATAGATAGTACAAACTCGGCGCAAAGGAAAGGACAAATCGCGCATGCAGAGACGATTCACGCTCATGCTAAACTAAAAAATATGGCAAACAAATTTACCATTGGTCTCGTGCAAATGAAATGCACGGCGAACGCGGAAGAGAATCTGGCGCGGGCCGCGGGGAAAATCCGCGAAGCGGCGGCGCGCGGCGCGCAGATCATCTCGCTGCACGAACTGTTTCACGGCGAATACTTTTGCCGCACGGAAGACCCGGAACTTTTTAATATGTCGGAACCTGTGCCCGGGCCAACAACCGAAGTCCTCGCACAGATTGCAAAGGAAAAGAAAGTCGCGCTGGTTGTTTCCCTGTTCGAACGGCGCGCGCCGGGCGTTTATCACAACTCTTGCGCGGTGCTTGACGCCGACGGAAGTTTTCTCGGGAAATACCGAAAGATGCACATCCCCGACGATCCTTTGTACTACGAAAAGTTTTATTTCACGCCCGGCGATCTCGGTTTTCCAAATTTCGATACGCGGTATGCGCGCATCGGCGTGCAGATCTGCTGGGACCAGTGGTATCCGGAGGGATCGCGGATTACCGCGCTCGGCGGCGCTCAAGTGATTTTTTATCCCACAAGTATCGGCTGGCATCCCCACGAAAAATCGCAGTTCGGCGCAGCGCAGCTCGACGCATGGCGCACCGTCCAGCGCGGGCATGCCATCGCGAATGGCATGTACGCAGCGGTCGTGAACCGCGTCGGATTCGAAGGCAAGCCGGAAAAAGGCGACCCGGGATTGGAATTCTGGGGCAATTCCTTCGTCGCTGATCCCTTCGGGCAAGTGATCTCCGAAGCTTCCAACGATAAAGAAGAAATCCTCGTCGTCGAATGCGATCCCGCAAAAAGCGAGGACACACGCCGCAACTGGCCGTTTCTCCGCGACCGCCGCATCGACGCCTATCAACCCATCCTGAGCCGCTGGCTGGACAAAGAATAATATTCCCTTGCTCAATCGATCCGACCTTTTCTTCTCTGCGATCTCTGTGTCCTCCGCGACCTCTGTGTTAAATTCTTTTTCCCAATGAAGACACTGCCACAATCCAAAACGCCGTACGCACTCGGCTTCCGCATGCCCGCCGAATGGGAACGCCACGAAGCCACCTGGCTCGGCTGGCCGCACGAACTGACCGATTGGCCCGGAAAATTCGCGCCCATTCCGTGGGCCTTCGCGGAGATCGTGCGGCATTTGTCGAGGGTCGAGCGCGTATTTCTGCTGGTGGAAAACCGCGAATCCGAATCGCGCGTTCGAACCATCTTGAAAAAGTCCGGCGCCAATCTCGATGCCGTGGATTTTTTCCGCGTGCCCACCGATCGCGGATGGATGCGCGATTCAGGTCCCATCTGCATGCGAAACGAAGCGGGAGAAGTTGCCTACAACCACTTCGTATTTAATGGCTGGGCAAAATATCCGAATCACAAAAGGGACGCGGTCGCTGTCACGAAAGTAAATCAGAAATTGAAGCGCCGCGTATGCCAACCCGTTCACAACGGCAGGCGGGTGGTGCTGGAAGGCGGCAGTATCGACGTGAACGGCCGCGGAACGCTGCTAACAACGGAAGAATGTCTCCTCAGCAAAGTGCAGGAGAGAAATCCGGGTTTCACTAGAGAAGATTACGCGCAAGTCTTCCGCGAATACTTCGGCGTGACAAATGTTCTTTGGCTGAAAAATGGAATTGCCGGTGACGATACGCACGGCCATGTGGATGACCTGACGCGTTTCGTGAATCCCTCAACGGTCGTGACCATCGTGGAAAATGATCCGAAGGACGCGAACTACGCCCCGCTGCGAGGGAATCTTGCTTTGTTGCAAACGATGAAGGATCAGGATGGCCGGCCGCTTCGCGTGGAAACGCTTCCGATGCCGGCGCCGGTCTATTTCGACGGCCAGCGGCTTCCCGCAAGTTATGCAAATTTTTACATCGCCAACAAAATCGTGCTCGTGCCCACATTTAATGATTCGAACGATCGCGTCGCGCTGAATACCCTGGCCGGTCTATTTCCAGATCGTGGGGTGGTGGGAATTGCTTGCCGCGATCTCGTGCTGGGACTTGGCACGCTGCACTGCATGACGCAGCAGCAACCGGCTTCTCTGTAGAACAGACTTTTCTTCGGGCTCACAATTGATTGTCAGGACGGCGAACTCGGATACAATCCTTGTTCCCGTAGGAGGCCGCATGCTTGCCGAACAGCAGATGACACAAAGGACAGTTCGAGTTTGGTTCGAATCTCACAGCATCGTCTCGTGGCTCCTCCTCGGCCTGATTGCAGGGTGGCTTGCGGGACAAATTGGGCGCGGCCGCGGATTTGGATGCATCACAGATATTCTGCTGGGACTGATCGGGTCCTACCTCGGCGGCTGGATTTTTATGAAACTGGGAATTTTCGGCGGCGGCTTTTTGTATTCACTGGCAGCCGCCACGCTCGGCGCTGTTATTCTCGTCTCCATCGCGCACCTTTTTGGCGGCGCGGACCGCTGAGCCGTCCGAATTCTGCAACCTCTCGCAACAGCGCTCTCGGGGCGTGGCTGCCTGGGGTCCTGTGATACGATTCTCGTTTGCGTCCCGGAGTTGACGCCTCATTGAGCAAGACCTCGCAATCCCTCACAGCTGTTCCTCTGGGCGGCCTCGGCGAATTTGGCATGAACATGATGGCGCTGCGGCTCGGTGACGAGATCATCGTCATCGACGCGGGCATGATGTTTCCGGAATCCGAATTGCTCGGCGTCGATTTGGTCATTCCCGACATCACGTATCTGAAACAGAACCGCGCGCACGTTCGCGCGATCGTGCTGACGCACGGCCATGAAGATCACATCGGCGCCCTGCCCTATATTCTGCGCGATTTGAATGTTCCCGTGTATGGAACGCGCTTTACTCTCGCGCTGGTGAAAAAACGCCTCGACGAAGCGGGGCTTCTGGGTTCGACGACGCTTCGCGAAGTGATACCCAGCCGGCTGGTGGAGATCGGCCCGTTTGAAATTGAATTCATTTCCGTGACCCACAGCACGGTGGATTGCGTGGCGCTGGCGATTCGCACGCCCCTCGGCGTCGTGATTCACACCGGCGATTTCAAAATCGATCAGACCCCCGTGGGCGGCGCGCCATTCGATTTGCACTCTTTCGCCAAGTATGGGACTGAGGGCGTGCTGGCGCTGTTCAGCGATTCGACCAACGTGGAACGCCCCGGCTTTACGCCTTCGGAGCGGGCCATCGTTCCGAGAATCGAAGAATTGTGCCGGTCCGCGCCGCGGCGGGTAATTTTGTCCTGCTTCGCTTCGTCCATTCATCGCATTCAGCAAGTCATCGACATCGCGTCGCGCGTGAACCGGAAAATCGCGTTCGTCGGGCGCAGCATGGTGGACAACGTGGAAATTGCGCACTCGCTCGAACTGCTGCGCATCCCGGACGGAATGGTGGTGCGGCCGCAGGACATCCGCGGATTCGATCCGAAGCGCATCATTATTTTGGCCAGCGGAAGCCAGGCCGAACCAATGTCTTCGCTTTCGCGCATCGCAGTGGACAATCACCGGTTCGTTTCCGTGGATGAAAACGACAGCGTGATTCTCTCCGCGCGCATCATCCCGGGAAATGAAAAATCCATTTTCCGGATGCTGGACCATATGTTCCGGCGGCGCGCGCTGGTCTATTACGACAATTCAGCGGGGACCATCCACGTTTCCGGCCACGCCAGCCAGGAAGAACAGAAACTTTTGCTGCAACTCGTGAAGCCGAAATATTTCATTCCCATCCACGGCGAATACCGTCATCTCTTCCGGCACGCCGCGCTGGCGCACCAATTGGGCGCGGTATCGAACGAGATTCTGCTCGTCGAAGACGGCCGGCCGATCGAATTCACGGAGGACGGCGCGCACCGGCGCGACCCGGTGACGGCCGGCCGCGTTTGCGTGGATTCCGGGTCGCTCGAAGAGATTGAAGAGGTTGTGATTCGCGACCGCAAGCATCTTTCCGAAGACGGCATCGTCGTACCGATCATTGCGATCGACAAGCACACCGGCAAAATGGAATCGCATCCGGAAATCGTCACGCGCGGACTCATGAGCGACAACGGCCATGAATTGATCGCCGGCGCGCGGCTGGTCATTATGAAAACGGTCGAGGAATCCAACGCCGAGGAAAAATCCGACTGGGGCGTCATCAAGGAAAAAATTCGCGTCGACCTGAAGCGCTATATCAACAAACAGACCTCCAAGCGGCCCCTGATTCTGCCCGTCATTCTTGAGGTCTAACAGACTGCGCTGCCGATGGCTGAACCCAACACTACTCCCGCGCCGAGCGTCGGCCGAGCCGCGTTCACCTTCATCCTTATCATGGTGACGTTTGATTTTCTGGCCTTCGGCATCATCGCGCCGGTCCTTCCCGATCTCATCCGTCAATTCGAAGGCGGAGACTTTGCCCGCGCTTCGAGCGTCACCGGCTATTTCGGATTCGCCTGGGCCACGATGCAATTCATTTTTTCGCCGTTGCTTGGGGCGTGGTCTGACCGTTTTGGCCGCCGCCCGGTCATCCTCATATCCTGCTTCGGATTGAGCATCGACTACGTTTTCATGGCTCTAGCCCCGTCGCTACGGTGGCTTTTGGTGGGCCGCATCATTTCCGGGATCACTACTTCCAATGTGTCAACGGCTTTCGCTTACGTCACCGATGTGACTAAGCCAGAGGAGCGCGCGAAGCCATTCGGCCTGATAAGCGCGGCCTTTGGCCTTGGGTTCGTCATTGGGCCTGCCGTCGGCGGATGGCTGGGCAACATGAATCTGCGTTTTCCTTTCTGGGCGGCGGCGGCGCTGAGCTTCGGCAATGCCCTCTACGGTTATTTCGTCCTACCAGAATCGTTGCCGCCGGAGCGGCGGGCAAAATCCGCGTGGCACATGGCGAATCCAATGGGAGCGCTGCGGCTGCTCCGCTCGAATACTGAGCTCGCTGGGCTTGCGGTGGTGATGACGCTGTACTACCTCGCGCACAACTCGCTTCCGTCGATGTGGGCGCTTTATACCGAGTACCGCTACGCGTGGAACCGGAGCGACGTCGGAAACTCCCTGGCCCTTGTGGGAGTCTGCGCCGCGGTTGTTTCTGGTGTGCTGGTCGGTCCATTTGTGAAACGCTTTGGCGAACGGCGCAGCCTTCTGGCGGGCTTGTTATTTGGGACGATCGGTTTCGCAGGCTTCGGGCTCGGGACTCGCGGCTGGATGATGCTGGCGGTGATACCCTTTATTGCGCTCTGGGGTATTGCTGCTCCCGCCACACAATCGTTGATGTCTCGCCACGTGGACCCTTCCTCTCAGGGCAAGTTGCAAGGAGCCATAAACTCCCTTCGGGCGATCACTGGCATGGCGGGACCAGTGCTCTTCACGCAGATCTTTGCGGTTGCCATCTCGCCGCGCTATGGTCTGCATCTGGCGGGGGCGCCGTACGATCTGGCGGCGGTGCTCCTGGGCGCCAGCATGCTGCTGGCGGTGTATGTGACCCGGGCGAGCGAAGCCAGGCAGGCGGCTCCACAACCGGTTGACCCTGCCAACCCATCTGCGACGGCGTAACTTCCACTCACAGGCAGTTTTCTCAAATCTTGTATTACGGAACGTAATACACTAGACTGTTGGGGAGGTGACGTTATGGCTTCACCGCTGACACTCAGGCTCGACGAGAAAACCCGGGAGCGCATCGCGCGCATCGCGCGGCGCAAGCAGCTGTCAACTTCGGACGCGGTGCGCGAAGCGATCGAGGCATGGGTGAATCGTCACGAGCCCCTTAGCTCCCCGTACGAGGTGGTGAAGGACCTCCTGGGCGTCGTCCGTAGAGGAAACTCAAAGAGCTCTGAGCAGACTGGCCGCCGCTTTACCAAACTCTTGAAGAGACGCAAGGGCCGTTCATGATCCTAGTCGATGCCGGGCCTCTAATCGCCTTGGTTGATGCCAATGACCAGCACCATGCTGAGTGCATGGCAGCGCTGAAGAATATGCGAGAGCCCATGGCCACAGTCTGGCCGCCGCTCACCGAAGCCATGTACCTGCTGGCCGACCAGCCGCGCGCACAAGAGAGTCTTTGGGAAATGGTGGAGCGCGGAGCGTTGCAACTCCTTGCGTTGGACTCCGGCGACGCTCCACGAATCCGGGAGCTGATGCACAAGTACGCCAACCGGCCGAAGGACCTGGCGGATGCGGCGCTGTTGCGAGCGGCGGAGCGCGAAGGAATTCGGAAGATTTTCACGCTAGACCGGCGGGATTTTTCCGTGTACCGGCTGCACGGGCGCGTCCGACCGACACTGCTACCGTGAGTTTGGCTTGCCAGCGAGGAGAGATCCTTTCCGACAGGGTCGGAATCTTCGATCACCTCCAGATGGGCGTTCAGGACAGACGGCCTTGGTCGGCTCTGGGAGAGGTCCCTCGTCGTGATGCTCCTCGGGACAGCTTGTCCTCATCGGATAATTTGGTTAACGATAACTGGACCCCCTCTCCCTCTTTTTCATAAGTGTTCATTGCAGAGGTAGTTAAAGTCCTTTGTTTTGATACACTTTTGGAAGTGTTGATTCTAAAGGCAGTTAAGGTCGTTCCGATTGGGTATTTTGCGGGTGTTGATTCTAAATGGGTTAACGATGGCAAAGTTTTCGGAAAAGAGCATGGGTCTGAAGACCCGCCACTACTCACGGAGATGGCAACCCGTTGCGCTGGGGAAAATTCGGACCGCATGGACGAAGACTGGCCCGGGTTACTGGGATTGGGGACCGGAGGTGGCGCTGGTTGAGAAGTTGGTTGCGGCGCCGGTGGAGGCGCGGGTTGCGAAGTGGGCTTCGGATTTGGTTGGAAGGGTGGTTGTGAAGCAGTGGGAGAAGGTGCCGGAGTCTCACATCCGCAGGCCGACGCACTCGCAGGAGCGAATGCGGAAGAAAGAGTCGGCCTGCTCCGTTCGAAATGACGGGTGGGGCTAAGGCAGGCAGCCTAGCCCGCCGGCGACGACTAGGCTGCGGCGACCTGGGCTGGCGGGTTGGCGCCTTTGATCACGAGCCACAGCATGAGCGCCAGCTCGGCGAAGAGGGCGGGCTGGGAGAGGAGAAACACCTTGTCCTGGTATTGCGGGAACAGCTCGCCGGTAAAGCTGAGGAGCACGTAGGCGAAGCCGTTGATGGTGAGCCAGACGCCCAGGAAGCGGGGCAGGAAACGCGAGCGGTACACAAGCAACGCTAACGGGAGGAGCCATACCCCCCAAAGGATCTCGGCGGCGGTGGTTTGATGGTCACTCAGACGGAGGAACAGCATGGCCAGGGCGTCGCGCTGAGGCTTGTCGAATACGGAGAGGAAATCGGGCCCGCGCACGACCATTAGGGCAGCGGCGTCGTACACCACACTGACGAGGTCGAGGAGGGCCGGCATCACGCCCCCGAAGATGACCACCAACACAGCGAGGTTCTGGTCCACTCCCTTGAACAGCCGGTAAAAGGCCAGCACAAGGAAGATCAAGATCACCGGGCCGAGCAGGTCGCTGATGATGCCGAAACGGAAGAGCCACTCGTGAGCGGCGATGTTGCTGGCCGTGGCGGCCGCGTTGCCATGCACGAAGAGCTTGCTGGGAATGTAGATGAGGCGGAGGGGGCCGGAGAGGACGAGGAGCAGGTACCAGAATCCGGCGACTCTCCCTGGGTTGCGGGTCGAGGTCATGTGTCCTCCTTGCGGGGTATGTTTAAGAAACGGCGGAGTCGTCAAAACGTTTCGGCAAAGGAGCAAAGGCGGCTGGTGTGGTGCACCCGGCGGGAGAACCGAAGCGAAGAGTGACCCACCCTTTGCATAGTACAAAACCGCAAAGGGTAGGCCCCAAAAGGCGTCTTGCTGCTTTCTTTTAAGGAGGCGCCACGCGCCATTAGGCGGCGCGGCGTCGGGACTTGCCGCGGCGGGGGGCGCGTTTGCGCTTGTCGAGGCGATTCCCTTTCGTGAAATGGAGCATGGCGTGGCGGAGGAGCCAATTCGCTTTGGTCTGATAACCGCGGCCATCGGATTTGAGCCAGGCGATGATGTCAGAATCGAGACGCATGGTGACGGGCTTCTTCACAGGCCGGTAAAATTTGCCTAGTTCGGCACCGCTCCAATCGAGAACGGGGGGAGCATCCGAGAAGTCAATGTCGCGGTCTCTTTTTGCGGCGATGGCTCGGATGTCGCGCTGCTGCTCCTTGGTGAGCTTCCTCATAGGCTCTCCTTTCGTGGGATTCGGCGGCGCGGGCCGAAATGATGCGAATGACTTCCTCATTGTGGTTTTCCTAAAAGGTATGGACAACCAAAAGGATCGATCCCGGCCCTATCGCGCCGACCGTTATCCAACGCTCCTCTCTATCGAAGGTAATGTCCCGTTGCGTAATGGCGTAGGGGTCGTCGAAAACGAGAACGGCAGTCTCAAAGTAAACGTCCTGCTTGCGAAGGTTTTGGCGGTTCTTGTTCTCGTCCCATGTAAATCGCATAGCAATGCGAGCTATACACCATACTTATTGGGAAGAGTGATGTCAATATATTTGTACGCACATCGATCGGCGGAAGGAAATTGTGGGGTTGGGGTCGAGCCGCCTCCGCGCCAGGACGAACTGATCTAGGGGTACTAGGGGTGGTGGGGGCCCTGGCG
>WNFR01001476.1_pt1 | contig 48566 bp, 35 predicted proteins | sample 5400221 | NCBI WGS metagenome assembly WNFR01 (sample SAMN13153357, study PRJNA577476) | soil metagenome | isolation source: 40 cm soil under Madrone tree | place: USA:California | collected 2016-06-14 | reverse complement strand
TGTTCGTCGGACCGCCGGGCGTCGGGAAGACCTCGATCGCCAAGTCCATCGCGCGGGCGATGGGCCGGCCGTATGTCCGCATTTCACTGGGCGGTGCCCGGGACGAGGCCGACATTCGCGGCCACCGGCGCACCTACGTCGGTGCGATGCCCGGCCGCATCATCCAGGGGATGAAGCAGGCGGGCGCCAAGAACCCGATCTTCCTGCTCGACGAAGTCGACAAGCTGGGGATCTCCTTCCAGGGAGATCCCGCGGCGGCCCTGCTGGAAGTGCTCGACCCGGCGCAGAATGACACGTTCACGGATCATTACCTCGGCGTGCCGTTCGACCTCTCCGAGGTGCTGTTCATCGCGACCGCGAACTTCCTGCAGAGCATCCCCGCTCCGCTCCTCGATCGGCTGGAGACCGTCAACTTCGCCGGCTACACCGAGCGCGAGAAGCTCGAGATCGCCAAGCGGTACCTCGTTCCGCGCCAGTTGACTGAGAATGGTCTGCGCGCGGGGCAGTTGACGCTCACCGATGGCGCGTTGAGCGAGATCATCGTTAGCTACACTCGCGAGGCGGGTGTCCGCCAGCTCGAGCGCGAAATCGGGAAGCTCGGCCGCAAGGTCGCTCGGAAGATCGCGGACGGGGTGGCTGGGAAGGTGACGGTCGGACCGAAGGACATCCCCGATCTCATCGGGCGGCCGAAGGTGCATCCCGAGCGGATGGCTGGAGCGGATCAGGTCGGCGTCGCGACCGGGATGTATTACACGCCCGTCGGCGGCGACATCATGTTCGTCGAAGCCAGCGTGATGCGCGGGAAGGGTGAGCTCGTCCTGACCGGTCAGTTGGGCGATGTCATGAAGGAGTCCGCCCGTGCGGCGTTAACGTACGCCAAGTCGCACGCCGACCTGTTGGGGATTCCGGAAGGCGCGTTCGTCGATACCGACATCCACGTCCACGTCCCAGCCGGTGCAATTCCCAAGGACGGGCCCTCCGCAGGCGTAACGATGGCGACCGCGCTCGTCTCGGCGTTGTCGCGTCGGCCGGCACGCCACGATATCGCGATGACGGGTGAGGTCACGCTGCGTGGCCGTGTCCTGCCGATCGGTGGGGTCAAGGAAAAAGTGCTCGGAGCAGTGCGGGCCGGGATCACCTCGGTGATTCTGCCGAAGGAGAACGAGCGCGATCTCGACGATCTGCCGGAAGAAGTGCGGAAGACGCTCGACGTGCATCTGGCGGAGGAGCTGGGAGACGTGCTGAGCCTGGCCCTCCGGGGTGCCCGCTTCGAATCGGGTCACCTGATCTTCGAGACTGAAGTGCCGGTGCCGGTGCTAGCTCGCGCTCACGCCGGCAACCACTAAGTCGACCGCCGCTTCGCGCCAGCGCTCGCGGAGCGACGGCTCATCAGCGCCGAGTGGGCGCGCGCTCGTGGCGATCACGGCTTCCATACTGAGATACCCGACCATCAGGATCAAAGCTTGAGCGGCAGCCAGGTGCGGGTCGAGATCGTCCCGCACCTGGCCCAGGCCTTGGCCCTCCGCCAGGAGCACGACGAGCCGGTTGATGGCCGGCGCAAAGGCCGCCCCACCACCAGAGCGCGTGCCCTGGCCCAGCAGCGCAACGATTTCCGGATGTCTCGCGAGGAATTCGAACTGCGCGCCTAGCGTGAACCGAAGCCGCTCGAGCGGCCCTCCGATTGGATACGCCAGTTCCCCCAGCGCCGTCTCCAACTCGCCGGCAGATTGTGCCAGCACCGCCTGGAAGAGACCGCGTTTAGAGTGGAAGTAGTAGAACAGGAGCTGCTTGTTGACGCCGGCCAAGCGCGCGATCTGATCGACTCGCGCACCGGCGAAACCCCGCTTTGCAAACTCTTCGCGGGCGGCCGCTACGATCCGTAATGCCCTGTCATTACTCAGCTTGGGTGGCATGGCCGAATTTCGTCAACCGTTTGGTTGATGAAATCTAAGGCCTATCGCCCGCTGCCGCCACTGCGACGTTTTCCGGAATGCGGGACAGACCTTCCTTGAGAAAGGCCAACAGGTATCGATTCACCAGATCGGGCGATTCGTCAGCAGCGTCGTGTCCGGTGCGCGTGAGGACGACGAATTCGCTGCGCGGCAGCTCCTGCGTGAATCTGGTACCATCGCGAAGCGGAATCCACCGGTCCGCGTCGCCCCAGAGAATCAGTGTTGGTGCCTGCACGCGGCCAAGACGACCGCCCAGGCTGTCGAACCTGAACTCTCGAAGCACCCCTCGCAGGGCGCGCCCATACGCGGGATCGGGGACAGGTGCGTAGTACTGATCGACGTCTGCCTCGGTGACTTTGCCGGGATCGGCGAATGTCGAGCGCAGGATGCGAGCCGTAATCCAGCGGGCCCGAAACCTCGTGACCACCGCGCCCACCTGTGGCCAGCGCGCCAGTTTGAGAACGCCGGGCCAGCGCACGCCGTAGCCGGCGGCGTCGATCAACACCAGGCCGCGGACGCGATCCGGATAGCTCAGCGCAACCTCCGCGGCGATCGCACCGCCCATCGAATGACCGATGAGCACCGCGCTCGAGATGCCGAGTGAGTCGAGGAGCGATACCACCAGGTGCGCGTACGCGGCATTGGTATACCCGTGCGCCGGTTTGTCGGAGAACCCAAAGCCGCGATTGTCGAACGCAACCACGCGATATCCGGCGGCGACGATCGGCGGTAGCTGATAGCGCCAGCCGTACATCGAGGCGCCGAACCCATGAATGAAGACGACCGGCGTCCCGTTGCCGGTGTCGATCACCCGTAACCGCGTTTCATCGACGGTTCGGTACTGCGCGCGGAAGGAAGTGCCGGCGGGATAGCGCTGCGCTTCGGGAATCGGTGTCGCTCGGCACGCACCAGCGAGCAGCAGAACAGAAAGGAGTAACCGCGGGGCGGTCACAGGACGCACTGCAACGCGCGCCGGGCGAGGAGCACCATCAGCGGATGCGAGGTCCACAGGCCGGCGATGGTCTCTCCCTCGCCCGATGTCATCACTAACTGCGTGTCGTCGATCACCAGCACCGTCGCATCGGGAGCGTCGTCGGGAGCTGGCGCGAGCCACGACGGGGCGTCCGGCGGCACACCCCCACGGGCACGCACCTTCAGCGTCGCGCGCTCCGCGGCACGTCTCCAGGCCGGCAGCGTCGGCCGCCACAGCTCGAGCGCCATCACTCCTTCTACACTCCGCTCCGCGCGAGCGACCAGTTGAGTGACGAGGTTTGCCACCGCGCGACTGCCAGCCACTTCTCTCGTTGCCGGATCGCCCGGTCGCGAGAGATCGCGCACCTCCCGGCCCAGCCGGTCCAACGCCTCCCCTTGCCGGGTCGCGAGCACCGCGAGCAATGCCTGCGGATCGATGGGCCGATAGCGGGCCGGCCGGTGAGGCGGCGGCGTGCGGGTCGCGGCACCCCGGGAAACCAAACCTTCCAGCGCGCCATACGCGTTGGCGCGCGCGAGCCGGGCGCCACGGGCCACGGCGTAACCGGTCGAAGGACCGAGCTGAAGCAACGTCGCGTACACGCGCGACTCCGTGGGAGTGAAACCGAAGGGCGTCAGATCTATGGCCACTGTAGTAGCAAATACTACTACGTAAGGCGCTGGCCTGCCATCTTAGACGATGTTCAGGGGAATCCCGAGCAGCCGCGCAATCAGCGCCAGGCGGAATGTGACGTCGGTCTGGCGCTGGGCCGGGCTTTTCCCGGGTCCCTCGAGCGGAAAGTAGTGATATACCACAGGGTTAGTCGACTTCGGCATCGCCCTGAGGCCAGCCGGACTCCAGATCCCCCGGTCATCGCATTCGTTGTACAGCCGCGCGAGGACCTTCGCGGCACTCGGTACCTGGCGCACGATTCCAAGCCGTGTGAGCAACTCGAGCCAATACACGGCAAAGGGCACGTCTGTGATCCGACCCTGGGCGTCCGCGTGCAGCGGGTCACCCAGGATCTCGAACAGCGGTCGAAGGATCTTCTTTCCGGCCAGGATAAAGAACGAGCGGCGGGGCGTCGGGACCGAGAAATAGGCGGCCAGGCGCTCGAGAAAGCCGGCGCGCTCGCGCTGGACCGCGGGCATGAAGGCGAGCATTTCCACCGAGAACACGGTGGGCGGATAGGTAAGCGGATCGAGGACGGTCTTGCCTTGCGCCTTCTTGAATGGCTTCTGCGCCAGCTCGCTGCGCAAGTACATCGAGATGTCGCTCGCGATGCGATGCGCGGCACCGCGCAGGCGCGGGTCGTCTTGATGCGCGCCGCGCGCGAGCGCCGCTGCTGCCGCTTGCCCACCCATGCTCCTCGCCCACAGTCCCAGGCCGGGATCGCTTTTGGCCGCCCGTTGGAACTCGACGAGCAGCGCTGGATCGTCGTCCCGGGACAGCAACCGGAAGAGGAAGCGATCGGCGAACCGGAAGACACTCGCGTCGGGTGGCCACGCCAGCTCGAGCAGCCGCCGGTATTGGTAGATCGTTCCGACTTCTTTCCACCCCATCGCCTTCGATGGAGCAGGCGCGAGGAGATTGCCTCCCCACAGCCCGGTCTCCTTCTGCTTCCGGACGATGGCGAGCGCCTCCTTGTAATGCAGCATCGCTTCGCGCAAGGCGGCGACGCGCTCGACATCGCGCGCCGGCTCTGGCACGACCTCGGTGAGCGTCCGATACTGGATGGGGAGACTGGCGGCCTCGTACAACCACGACAGAGGCACTGTATGAGTGGAGGGAATCTCCAACCGCCGCTCCATTGGTAGGAGGTCGTACCAGCTGGTGCTGCGGGGTCAAAAAGCGGGGGCAAACTATCCCTCCCCCGCGTAATAGGCAATCGCCAAACCTTAACCCATTGCCCTCCAAACTGTTCCGAATGTGCCCCGGCGTGCAAGCTACTGCACTTCTACCGCTGCGGTCGCTGGAACTCCGACGACGGCAACCACCGGGGCATCGCCGGACCGTTTCCGATCGCGCGCGCTGCGCGAACCGTCACGCGCACCTCCTGCGCGAGCCCGGCGTACCGGAAGGTCGGCTGGTACTCATCGCTCGGCTGATGATAGCGGTCCTGGTTGTAAATGTTCTCCTGCTGCACGCCCCATCCCGCCGGACGCCCGACAAAATCGACGCCGGGTTCGATCGACAACGCCGGGACGCCCGCGCGCGCAAACGGAAAGTGGTCCGAGCGAAAGAACGAGCCACGCACGTCGGGCTGCGACTCGATAGTGAGCGACTCAGCGCGCGCCGCCGCTTCGAAAACCGGTCCCAGCGTCGAGCGGTCCATGCCGAGCGCGCCAATGTCGCGCGTCGCCCCGCGGACGTTTGTGACATCGAGATTCAGCACCGCGGCGGTCTGGCCGAGTGGAATGAGGGGCCGCTGTACATACGCTTCGCTGCCGAGCAAACCGCTCTCTTCGGCGGTGGTCGCGACGAACAAAATGGACCGGGCGGTCCGAGGCAGCTGTGTGAGCGCCTTCGCGGCTCCCAGGATCGCAGCGACGCCCGACGCGTTGTCCTCCGCGCCGTTGTAGATGGAATCCCCGCGGATGGCTGGACCGATGCCCTTGTGATCCCAATGCGCAGTGATCAACACGCCCTGCGATGCCAGACGCGGATCGCGGCCGGGCAACCGCGCCACCACATTCTCCGATTCCACGCGACGGAGCGCACTGTGAATGCCGACGCTGGCGGTGATTCCCGTCGGGATCGGACGAAAGTCGCGCCGCGCCGCGATGCGCGTCAGCGAGTCGAGATTGAGTCCCGCCTTGGAGAGTGCGGTACGGGCACTCGCCTCGGTCACCCACCCCGCGAAGGCGATGCTGGGAGAGTGTGGTTGATCGAGCTTGAACTGCTCGACCGACCACGACCCACGCACGACTTCCCACGGATACGTCGCGCTCTCGGTTGTGTGAATGAGAATCGCGCCGGCCGCACCTTGGCGAGCTGCTTCCTCCAGCTTGTATGTCCAGCGGCCGTAGTACGTCAGAATCTTGCCGAGAAACACGGTGGAATCGACGAGGCCGGGATCGTTGACGAGCATCAGCAGCGCCTTGCCGCGCAAATCCGCGCCCTTGTAGTCGTCCCATTGCCACTCGGGCGCGCGGATTCCGTATCCGACGAACACGACTTCGGCGCTCGCTGCGATATCGGCTTCCGGGCGTTCCGCCCACGCCACGAACGCTTCCCGATACACGAGCGTATCGGTTGCGCCGCCCGCTTTCCCCCACGAGAGCATCGGCTGCGGCGTCATCCCCACGAGGGCGACGGGCTGGAAATAGGTCCCGTTCGCTGCCGCCGGCTCGAGTCCCAACGCCTGGAATTGGGCGGCGATGTATTCGGCCGCGAGCCGGCCGCCACGCGTTGCCGGCGCGCGCCCCTCGAGCAGGTCGCTCGCCAGGAAGCGCAAATGCGCGTCCATTGCGGCCGTATCGACCGGGACGGGCGCCGGTCGCTGTGCCGTGGCGGTCGTCGCGACGAATGCCAGCATCGCGACAGTATTGCAACATTTGTTGGTCATTGAGTGGACTGCTCCCGTGAAAGGCGACAGTTGACGGTATCAATCGTTCCGGGCCGGTGCCGGCCGGCTTCACTGGTCAAGACAAACGTCGAGTCATCCAGAAAGTCGATCGCCTCGCCGCCGATCTCGAGCCCTGAGATGTTGCACGGACGCTGCGGCGCGGGCAGCAGCCGGCCCCCGACTCCAGGATAGAAAAGGTAGATCTCGGTATAGGTTCGCAGTGCCACGAGCCGGCCGTCGGGGCGTATCGCACCCGCGGTGACCAGGCGGCCCGCCCCGGAGCTCGGTCGGATGTCGAGGGTCTGAACGAGCGTCGCCACCACAATGTCTGACGTCGTATCGCGCGTGCTCCAGGCGCTGCGATCGACGCGATACAATCGAATCGCGCTGCCACGCGTGGCTCCCTTGCTCACGAGAAACACCGCCGTGTCGCGTGGCGATACATAAACCGCCTCGACGTCGTGCGCGCCGTCGGGATACCGCAGCCGCAGCACGGCCGGTGCCCTCGTGGTGCCCAACGTGTCGCTCGCACGTTCCGGCGGCGCGGGTTCGGGAATCGCATAGATCGTGACGAATGGCCGGAACTCCAGATTGTCGCCGGTGTCCGCCAGGTAGATGCACGTGTCGGCGTTTGCGCGTGTCGGACGCGACTGAAGCGGAAAGCTCACCGGGCAGGGGCCGAGGGACATGTCTTCCCAGTCGATCGCCTGGGCGCCCGGTAGGAGCAGGGCGCCACGATCTGTTCCGCGCAGGTCCGTTGCGTAGAGGTATGGGCCATCACCGGAATCGTTATGCGTCCACAACACGCCCGGGTACGCTCGACTCACCGCGACGCCGGAACTCTCGACGACGCGCGGACTTTGGAAGGTCGCTTGCAGGAGGAATAGCGCGGTTGCAAACATGAGCCTCCAAGAAGATACTTCGCACATGCGTGACGCAAACGTTCGACTGCAAGGCCGGATCCTCTACCTCACCGAGGATCCGGGCTTCGTGCGTGCGCAGCTCGCCGGGAATGACCCGGCCTGGTCGCCGGAGCACAAGCTCCGCGACGACATCTCGACCGACGAAATCACTCCCGCCTACATCTGCTACTACTACGACGAAACGCTCGGCGAATTCCCCTACCTGGGACTCAAGTGCCGCGACGAATTCCCCATCACGCGTGGCGCGGTGAAACGCGGGGGCTTCGTGGCGGCGGTGAGCGGCAAGCGGCGCGGCAAGGGTTCGTCCCGGGAGCAGTCGCCGTACGCCGAGATGTGCGCCGGGATCAGACTGGTCGTCGCCGAAAGCATCGAGCGCATCTATCGCGAGAACTGTCAGAACCTCGGCGTGCTGACGACGACCGATTTCTCGATTCTCGAGAAGATCCGCCGCGGTGAGGTCATCCCGCTGTCGGTGTTCACCGCGGGCGAGGGCGAGATCACCCGCGGCATCATCGAGCATGGCGGGCTGTTCAACTACAACATGGCCCGGCTCAAGGGTGCAGTCGTGCTGCATCCGCCCAAGACGCCGCGGCGGCCGATGACGCTGGGCGAGAAGATCCTGGCACGCCGTTGGGTCGTCGATCCGGCGAAAGGGGAGATCGGCGTTCCCGCCGTGAAGCCGGGCGATGAAGGGTTCGTGCTCACCGACATCCGGTTCAGCCACGAGTATGTCACGCCGATGGCGGCGATCTTCTTCGAGCAGCTCGTCGGGAGGGACGCCAAGGTCAACGATCCGGGCTCGATCCTGATGTTCCGCGACCACCTTACGTTCCTGCCGGAGGCGATGACGCCGGAGCGCGTGAAGGAAGGCTTACTCGACGTCGCGCTGCAGCTCGAGAAGAAGCAGCGCGAATTCGCCACGGCGCAGGGGATCAAGCTGTACGGTGAGCTGCGGCTCGGCCACCACGGTTCCGAAGCGATCTGTCATTCGAAGATTCTCGAGTCGCACGCGCTGCCCGGCCAGGTCATCATCGGCTCCGATTCGCACACGCCACATGCCGGCGCGGTGGGCTGCATCGCGTTCGGCGTGGGAACGACGGCGATCTTCAATTCCTGGATCACCAAGGACGTGCGCCTGCAGGTGCCGGAGACGGTCAAAGTCGTCATCAGCGGTCAAAAACCCGACAACGTCACCGCGAAGGACTTCATGCTCGAGGTCCTGCGCCATCCCTACGTCAAAACGGGCAAGGCCATCGGCAAGCTGGTGGAGTATTGTGGCGATGCTGTCGCGTCGCTGTCGGTGGACGAGCGGGCCACGATGACCAACATGACCGCGGAGGTTGGCGGGTTCACGGGTTACGTCGCGCCGGACGCCAAGACGGTCGAATACCTGATGGACTACCGCAAGATGTCGCGTGCCGAAGCGGAGCGCCTGGGCGCCGGGCTCGCGAGCGATCCGGCTGCCGAGTACTGCGAAGTCATCGAGATCGACGCAGCGCGTATTCGGCCGATGATCGCCCTTCCCGGCGACCCTGGAAACGGGCTCCACATCGAGGACGTCGGCCAGCGCATCAAGGTCGACATCGCATACGCGGGCTCCTGCACGGCCGGCAAGAAGGAAGACATGGACATGTACGCGCGCGTGCTCGCCGAGGCCGCGGGTCGAGGGGAGCGCGTCGCGCCGTGGGTGCGCTTCTTCATCCAATGCGGCTCGCAGGACGTGAAGCGGTACTGCGAAGCGCGGGGCTACCTCGACGTGTTTCGGCAGGTGGGCGCGACGTTTCTCGAGCCCTCATGTGGCGCCTGCATCAATGCGGGACCGGGGGTGTCCAAGACGCGAGAGGAAGTCACCATCAGCGCGATCAATCGAAACTTTCCGGGCCGTTCGGGTCCCGGCCAACTCTATCTCGCCAATCCCTATACCGTCGCGGCGTCGGCCATCACCGGCTATATCACCGCATGGACACCCGGGATGGTGCTGGAGACATCTTACTCAGGGTAGAGTGCCGCGGATCTTCACCCTCACGGCGCGCGCGCCGCTGCCGAAATCCAGCGCCGACGTCACAGTTGATATCGTAGAATCCGGCACTGACTTCGCCGTGATCGTGAACTCGCCGTTCAGCATGCCCCGAGCCACGTTGAACGTTGTTCCACCCTGACTCGTGCCGTACTGGCTCGTAGTCGTCCGCAGGTGACCTCCCCGCGACAGCCACTTCGTGACGGTCGAGTCCGTGGCCTGATGGATCACGAATCCGGTGCCCGTGCCCGCGGTCTCGAGCGTGAATTGCGACCACAGCGAGTCGGTGACGGGAGCGCGGCCCGAACCGAGCAGAAAGAACACCGAATCGATGGTCCGGCTGGTGGCGTCGTACCCTCTCCACGCGAGAATCGCGGTCAGATTGCTGACGATGTGCGTGCCACCCTGCGTCGCGTCGATATCGAACTCGATTCCGACCGCCCGGGTGGTGTCACTTCCGACGGCGATGCGTGACGCGCGATCGACAAATGGTATGACGAGCGTCGACATGAGCGCGTACAGTCCAGAATCTCCCGTGAAAGCCGGATCCAGCGTCGTGTCATGTCGAAATGCGGAGTCGAGGGCCATCCACAGCGCGTGTTTCTGCGCTGCCGGGATCGCGTCGGGATCGACGCTGCCCGCATCCGAACACGCAGCCATCACCCCGGCCAACGCCAGGGAGAGCAAGATTCTTCTCATGTGAGTGAATATGGCGCTACTGGGGGCCGTCGGTAACTGTTGCGAGCTGTACCCGATACGGTCGCAGTGAGTCGCGCTGGTACACGCTGCGGGGATTCCACAGCACCCAGGTGTTGATCCCCAGCTCTTCGGCCGCGCGGATCTGCTCGCGGATCTCGTGCGGCGTGTAGCGCGGTTTGCGACGGCCGAGCGTGAACGCTTGGAGGTACGGACGAATCGTCGCGGCGCGCGAGAGCGGGCGCGAGCGCTCGAGGGCTTCACTGAGGGCGTTGCGAACGACACGATATGGCTCGCCGTTCGGCCATGCGAGTCCGTAACTGCCTTTGTAGTAGTGGCTCGGATAGACCATCGGTAGCACGACGTCCGCGACGCTGACGAAGTCTTCCCACACCTGGCCGATGCCCAGGTCACCCGTCGCCGACGACGTCAGACCAAAGATGTCGAATGTGACCGGGACGCCGAGCGGCTGAATCCGGTTCGTGAGAATCGCGATCCCCGCCTGCACGCCTTCGCGCTGCGTTTCGCCCCGCTTGCGAGCCGCGAAGACCGCCTCCGCCATCGCTTCCTTGGGCTCGTCCGGGAAGCGCACGTAGTCGAACTGCACCTCGTTGAAGCCCAGGCGGACCGCTTCCTGCGCGAGCTGCGCGGCGTAGATCCACACCGAGTCGTTATACGCATCGACCCACGCGGTCCCGATCCGATCGCGCCACAATCCGCTGCCGTCGCGACTCTGCACCGACCACTTCGGCCGCCGCTCGGCCAGCAGCGGATCCTTCGCGACGACGATCCGTGCGATCGCGTAGATGTCGTGCGTGCGGAGCGTGTCGAGCCGCGACTCCACATCGCGCGTGCGCACACACTTGGTGGCGCCGATCTCCTGCGCGACTTTGACCTCCGACGGATAGAGGAGGCAACCGGTGTCGTCCTTGACGTCGACGACGAACGCATTGATCTCCGTCGAATCTGCGAGCCGGACGAGTTGAGCCAGCTTGTTCGATCCAAAGGCCCACGCGTTGACGTAGAGCGCCTTGATCGGATCGGCCTGGGAGTTATCGAACATCGGGTCGGGCAGTACGTAGCGAAGCTGGATGCCGCGCAGCTGCATCGTCTCTGGTGACGAGGGCAGTTGCTGGGCAAAAAGGCCGCGACTGGCGGTCGCGGCCCAGAGCAAGAGAACGCCTGCCTGCCGAGCCAACTTCATAGGGGCCACCAACATAGGAAATTAGCCCCTAACCGGGCAAGGATTCACCTCTCATCTCGAGCGTAAGCTGTTGAATAGCAATGGATAAGTCGCAAGGCTCTGGCCGCGATACTGCGGCCGGATGCCGAACAGGATCACGCGTCCCGTTCCTTGTTCCACTTCGAGGATCGCGGCCTTTCCGGCGATGCGTTCGGGATGGAGCACCCAGCCGGAGAGGAGGAGGCGCGTCGGATCCTCCGGCCACCGTCCGATCACCTGCGTCACGTTCGAGTCGAGCACTTCGAACGCGGGTCCTCCCTGAAACCATCCGATGGTCTCACGCGGCATCCCGCGCGCGACGGCGGTCGCGGTGTCGAGCTCCAGCCGGAAGATCGACCCCGGCGCGTAGAAATCTTCGTCACTCACCGCTTCGAGCACGTTGCGTACCGGCAGGAGCAGCGCCTGGATCGCGAATCGGCTGGCCTCATTCAGTGCGATGAGCGTTCCGCCGTCCACGACGAACTGTCGCAGCGCTTCGCTCCCGTCGGGACCGATGCCTCCGGCGTACGGCGCCGGATAGCGCGGGGGAAGACCTTCGAGGATCTCGCGTGGCGACTGGTCGGGAAGAATGATCACATCGAACTGGTTGCGCAGCTTTCCCGCGCGCACCACCGAATCGACGAGCGACGTGTAGGGCACCTTCCAATTGTCGAACACCCATCGGGTCCACCCCTCATCTATCGTCGCGTCATAGGATTTGTAGAGCCCAATACGGACGGCTGGCTCCAAGTCCGTTACGCGAAGGGGGGGCACCGGGAGTACGATCCGCGGTGTGATCGGCGAGGACAGCGGAACGCGCAAGGAGTCGTTGGCTACGGTGGCCGTCACACGCATCAGCAACGGCAGGGTGTGAGCGGTGACGTCGTAGGGGCGCTCCGGTGGCCCGCCGGGATACAAGCGCCGGTCAGGATAGTTCTGCACTTCGAGGAGCGTCTTGGCGAACGCCGCGTACGGTTGCCGCAGCACGACGACGTATGTCCCCGTCGCATGACGTTGCCCGAGCAGACTGAACGGCTGCAGCGCTGTGCGAATCTCGACGCCACCGCGGCGCAGGATGCCGAGCAGCGCGCTGAGCGCGACCGAGTCCTGGCGGGCGGAAATCACGTAAGCATACGGCCATTCCCGCCAGCCGCGGATCGCATGCGTCTCGACGTTGAAGAAGTTGGCGAGCCAGCGCTCGCGCTCGCGTGCCGCGTGCGCCAGCAGCGCGTAGGCGCCTTCCGTCTGATAAGAGACGATGTCGCGCAACGACCAGCGCCCGCCGCGCCAGGGGTTCGTGAAATTCCACGACCGCTCGCGCGGATTGTAGCCGCGCTCGCGGGCCTGCAGGCGATCGAACGGGATATCCAGCGGCGTCGCGAGATCGGCACTGGCCGTCTCGGAGAGAATTCGCACGCCCCCGTGGTAGTGCTGGTACGCGCGCGCCGGCGTCCAGGCGTCATAAGTGGAATTGATCGAGATACCGGTCTTGCCCTGACCGGCGAGCTCCCACGCCATCGCGCTGCCCAGCGCATTTACGCCATCGATCAGCAGCGGATCGACATTGGGCTCGACGGGATCGAGATAGGGGGGCAGAAACAGCCGCGCGCCGTTCGCATCCATTTGGTGGATGTCGTGGACGATCTGTGGGTGCCAGACGCTGTAGAGGGAATCGACCGTCAGCTGGGTTTCGACCTGTGTGAACGCGTACCAGTCGCGGTTGTTGTCGTGGCCGGTGTAGTGGTGATACAGCTCCGGCGGCGACGTTCCTTCCGCGGTCGTCCCGATCGTGCGGTTGTACCACTTCGACACGATGGTGACGCCATCGGGGTTCAGCGACGGCACCAGCCACAGAATCACATTGTCGAGAATCGCGCGCGTCGTCGCGCCCGTATCGGTCGCCAACCGATACGCGAGCGCCACGGGAGAGAGGTGCCCACCCACCTCCGTCGAATGAATACTCGACGTGATGAGAACGATCGCCTTGCCGTTCTGCAGCGCCTCACGCGCGGCGCGACTGGTGCGGAACGAGCGGGGATCCGCGAGTCCCGCGTTCACCTGCCGGTAATAGTCGAGCCGCCGCAGGTTCTGCGGGCTCGAGATCACGAGCGCGATAAACGGCGCGCCCAGCGTCGTCTTGCCGAGCTCCCGATAGTCGGGCGGCGCACTGCGGCGACTGACGGAGGCGGGGGGGGCGGGGGCGGCGGGGGGCGGCGCAGGACGTCGAGTACGCCGCTGTTGCGCGGTCGCGGGCCCTGCTAGCAGGGTCACTGCCAGCACGAGCAATACGCTCCGACGCAGCGTCAATGCTGGCTCGTCGTGGCCGCGGGCGCCGCGTCGCCGGTCCCGATCCAATGCGCGAACCAGGTGCGGATCCGCTCCAGGCGATCCACCAGGAGCCATGGCGGGCCGGTGCGTGACAGGCCGTGGAAGGACCGCGGATAGCGCACGAATTCCGCCGGAATCCCGCGTTTGCGCAGTGACATGAAGAGCTGCTCGCCGTCGGTGATGGGAGTGCGCTTGTCATCCTCCGAGTGCACGATCAGCATCGGGGTGCGCATGTTTTTCGCGTACGTCATCGGCGACAGGACGCGGTAGAGGGAATCGCTCTCCCACGGCGCGCCGTTGAATTCGTAGTCGGTCAGCCCCTGCGCGTCGGACGATCCGTACCACGAATACCAGTTGAAGATCGAGCGATCGGTTTGCGCCACGCGGAACCGGTTCGTGTGGCCGACCACCCAGTTCGTCATGAATCCGCCGTAGGAGCCGCCCAGGACCGCCATGCGCGTCGTGTCGACGGTGCCCTTGGCCCGCGCGATCGCGACGTCGACGGTCTGCATGAGATCCTGGTAGTCCTCCATCCCCCAGCGACCGCGCGTCGCGTACGTGAACGCGTGCCCATAGCCGCTCGACCCGCGCGGATTGGCGAACAACATCCAATACCCCTGACTCGCGAGCATCTGGAATTCCGGAAACAGCACGTTGCCGTAGTTCGAGTGCGGGCCGCCGTGGATCGAAAGCACGAGCGGATAGCTCTTGCCGGTTTGATAGCCGTACGGCTTCATCAACCATCCTTCGATCTTCAAACCGCCGACACCCGTGAACCAGAACGTGTCGGCGGGAATGACCGTGACCTGCTTGAAGAGCGAGTCATTGAACGACGTAAGCCGCCGCTCCGCGCCGCGGGTGAGCGGAGTCATGTACAACTCCGTCCCGTGGGTGACGTCGCTGGCCGTGTAGGCGAGCGCACGCCCGTCGATACTGAGCGAGAAGCCGCGCAGCTGCCGCTCTCCCGTGGTGACCTGACGAACAGCACCACCAGCGGCCGCCACAGCGAACAGATGCACGTTGCCGTTGGTCTCGGCGAAGAAGTAGATCGTCTTGCCGTCGGCCGACCAGGCGGGACTGCTGGGGTCGAGACTCCAGTCGACCGTCAGAACCCGTCCCGTGCCTCCGCTTGCCGGAACGAGGCAAACGTCGTTCTCTACGTCCCGGCCCTTGGAGCACACGAACGCGATCGTCTTTCCGTCTGGAGACCAGGCGGGCGAGCTGCTTTGCGGGAAGCCGGTGGGGAGTGGGCGAGACGTGCCGTCGGCAACGTTGAGGAGGTACAAGGCCGGCCAGTTGTCGTTCCGCACTTCCTGATTCTCGGTTGAGTCCTGGTCGAAGGCGATCGTCTTGCCGTCCGGCGACCACGCGGGCGAACTCTGGCTCAAGTCGCCACTGGTCAGCTGGCGCGGTGTGCCGCCGGCGAGCGGGACGAGGTACAGATGGGCGGGGCGTCGGATCTCGCGCGGGGGAAGGTAGCCGCGCTCATCGCCGACGATCGGGATCGAGGTGTAGACACGCCCGTCGAAACGCTTGGGATCGGCGCCGCGGGTGATCGCGGTGGGTGACACGCGCGTGCGCCACGTCTCCTTCTTCAGACTGTCCGGGTCGTCGCCGCGCCATGTGAAGGCGAGCCACTGCCCATTTGCCGAGAAGATGGGCATCGCGTGCACGCCCTTGATCTGGAATGCTTCGCCGCCCGGCGCAGCGGTCCGCAGAAACCAGATGTCGTCATCCGAGCCTTCACGCTTGCTCGAGAACGCAAGCAGCGAGCCGTCGGGTGACCAGTTTGGGTTCGACGCTTCCGTCGACGGACTCGTGTAGCGGAACGCCGGGGCGGAGCCGTCGGCGGGAGCCATCCAGATCTCGTTGTGACGCCGGTCTTTGTCTTCGACGACCGTGGTCACGACGAACGCGACGCGCCGCGCTTCAGGCGAGAGCGCCGGACTGCTCACGACGGTCAGCCGATAGTAGTCGGTGGATTGCCAGGGACGGGCTTGGGCGGACAGTCGGACGGTCGGACTGACGGACAGAATGAGCGCTGACAGGAGAAGATTGCGCATGGAGATCTCTCGGTTCGTCGTGGGGTCAGAAAACTACCGGCCCCGGCCGCAGAGCGCGACCGGGGCCGTTCCACAGTCCGACGGTCAGTCTGTCCGACCGTCGGACGCTAGTTCAACTTGTGCAGTTCTACCCGTCTGTTTTGCGCTCGCCCTTCCGGTGTTGCATTCGGGGCGATGTATCCCGACGCTCCGAATCCGCGCGCCCTCATCCGCATCGGGCTCACTCTCCTACGCGCGAGGTACGCTTGCACCGCTCCGGCACGTGCCATCGATAGACGCATGTTCGTCAGCTTACGACCGGTCGAGTCGGTGTAGCCCGCGATTTCGATCCGAATCTCCGGATTGGCGACCAACGAAGCGGCCACCTGGTCGAGCACCGCATATGACGATGCGGTGAGCACCGACCGGCCAGTCTGAAAATTCACGCCCTGCAAGATGAGCGTCGGACGGGCCGGCGGTGCGCCCGGGGCCGCCGGTGGGACGGCTTTCTCTTCGAACAGCAACAAGCAGCCGTATTGATCGACGCGCGATCCCGGCGGCGTGTTTGGGCAGCGATCCTGCGAATCAATGACGCCGTCACCATCGGTGTCGTGCGCAATGGGACAGCCGTTGGCATCGACCTGAATGCCCGGCGGCGTGTTGGGGCACTTGTCCAGACTGTCAGACACGCCGTCCTTGTCGCTGTCTGCCGGACAGCCGAACGCGTCGACCGGTGTGCCGGCAGGGGTGTTGGGGCACCGATCGATCCCGTCGAAGACCTTGTCGCCGTCGGAATCCATCGGGCAGCCATTCGCATCGACGGTCGCGCCCGCTGGCGTATCCGGGCACTTGTCGAGTCCGTCCCAGACGCCGTCGTGATCGGAATCGATCGGACATCCCGTCGGATCGACCGTCGCACCCGCAGGCGTATCCGGGCACTTGTCGAGGAGGTCGTTCACGCCGTCGCCGTCGGCATCCGGCAGGCCGGCCGGAGCGGCGGCGGCGAGCGGGCAACCCTTGGCGTCGACCGCAGCGCCCGCGGGCGTGTTCGGGCATTGATCGATCCCGTCGAACACCTTGTCGCCGTCTTGATCGTGCGGACAGCCGGTAGCGTCCACCGTCGCGCCCGTCGGCGTGTTGGGGCACTGATCGATCCCGTTCAATACGCCGTCGCTATCGGCATCGGCAGGACAGCCGCGGTTATCGACGGCCGCCCCGCGGGGAGTATCGGGGCAGGCGTCAAGCTTGTCTGCGACGCCGTCGTGATCCGCGTCTGCCGCCGGCGCGGCGTCCGGCTGGAAGAACGCGAATCCCGCGGACGCCATGAGGTGCGTTGCATTCTTCGACCCGCCGGGAAACGCACTCGTCGTGCTCGGCGTGTAGATGCCGCGCGCCTCGAATCGCAGCGCAACCCGCGAGCTCATGAAGAACTTCGCTCCCGCGCCGCCATGGAATCCGCCATCGGTGAACCGGTAGGGATTCGTGCCGCCGAAATCGAGCCGCGAGTACCCGCCGAGCACGTAGACGGACATGCGGCTCGCGTTCAGCGCGTTCACGACGAGACTGCCGCTGCCGATCAGCGGCTCGATGTGCGCCGCGCCGACGTCCTGCGGTGACTGGAACAGCGCCTCGACCTCGAGGTCGATCATCGGCGTGAGCGCGTACGCGAAGCGCACGCCGCCGCCTGGCTTGTCGGCCAGACCGAAGGCTTTGTCGTACCTCGTGTAGGCGCCGAACAAGCCGACTTCGTAGCGGCGGGCGTACTGCGCCTCCAGCCGCGTGGCCGTCAGCGTCATCACCACAAGTATCGGGGCGAGCTTTCTCACGGTGTGCCTCCGCCTCAGTTTGTCTGCCGCAGCTCGACGCGCCGGTTCTGCGCGCGACCGGTTGCCGTCGTGTTCGGCGCGACCGGCTGCGATGCACCATACCCCTTGGCGATCATCCGCTCGGGGCTGACGCCCTTGCTGGCCAGATACGCCCGGACCGCATCGGCACGTGCCTGCGACAGACGCAGGTTCGTCGCCGAGGCCCCCGTGTTGTCGGTGTGTCCGCCGATTTCGATCTTGATGTCGGGGTTGGCGACGAGCGACGCCGCCACGATGTCAAGAATCGTGTAGGAGTCCGGCTTCAGCGCCGAACGCCCCGTCTCGAACGTCACGCCGCGGAGCACGACCGGGGTCTTGGCCTCCGTAAAGAGGATCGGACATCCGGCCGCATCAACACGTGTACCGGCCGCTGTTCCGGGACACTTGTCCTTGGTGTCGTCGATGCCGTCGCCGTCGGCGTCCGACGCGCGCTGGCACCCTGCCGTATCCACCTCGGTTCGCGCCGGGGTGTTGGGGCACTTGTCGAGGCCGTCGGGCACGCCGTCGTGATCGCTATCGACTGGACAGCCGGTCGTGTCGACGGTCGCACCAGTCGGCGTGTTGGGGCACTGGTCGGGGCCGTCCGGCACGCCGTCGCGGTCGGAATCGGTCGGACAGCCTTGCGCGTCCACGCGGGCGCCTGTCGCTGTGCCCGGGCATTTGTCGATGCCGTCGTACACGCCGTCGCCGTCGGAGTCTTTCGGGCACCCGCGCGCATCCACTTCCGCGCCCTCGACCGTGTTGGGGCAGGCGTCTAGGCCGTTATAGACCTTGTCGCGGTCGGAATCGCTCGGGCAGCCACGCGCGTCGACGACGGCGCCCACGGGCGTTCCGGGACACGCATCTTTGCCATCAGCGACGCCGTCCAGATCGGCGTCACGGAATGCGCTCGGACCGGTGAAGATCGACAACCCGAGCGAGCCGACGATGTGGCCGGCCCAATTGCCGCTGGAGAACCCGGTTTTGGGAGCGTAGATGGCGCGTCCTTCGATTCTGAGGGCGACCCGCCCACCCAGGAACACTCGGTCGCCGATGGCGCCGTGAACGCCGTTGTCCGTGAACATGTAGCCCGAGCGATCGCCGAACGCGAGTCGGCTGTAGCCGCCAAGGATATAGAAGAGGTTATGCTGGTTGCCCATGTTGAGGACCAGGCTGGCGCTCCCCATTTGGAGCGACGCATTCGCGCCGCCTGCCGCCGGCGTGGGCTGCTGGTAGCTGGCATCGACCTCGATCCCTACAATAGGACTGAAGAAGTAGCCGAGGCGCCCGCCCCCGCCGATTTGCTTGTCCAGCATGAACGCGCGGTCATAGCGCGTATACGACCCGAACGCCGCGATTTCGAACTGATGCGTGTGCTGACCGACGCAGAGGGCAGGAACGGCGTTGAGACACAGCAGCAGCAATGGCGTCCGCGCGCGCATGTGACTCCCCAGGGTTGGCGGCACTTTCACTTTAATAATCGGTCCGCCGTGAAGAAACCCCTGTAACCCCTGTCACCAGTGCTTGGGGCCCTTCCCGTCTCGTTTCTAAGGGTGTCCGTTCCCTCCTCGGATGAAGCGCAATGCCTCGGAAAGCTGCTCGGCGAGCGCCGAAAGCTCGGTAGCGCCCTTGGCCAGGTCCTGAATGGCCCGCAGCTGCTCGGACGCCGCGGCCGCGACGGCCTCGGCCTCCTGACTGGAGGTCTGCGCGCCGGCGCGCGCCTGCCCCAGAGACTCGGTGATTCGCGTCGCCAGCTCGGCGCTGTGGCGTCCCACCTCCGCCACCTGCTTCCCGGCGCGCGCCGTCTCCGCGGCCGCTTCGGCGATGCGCTCGAGGTCCTGCACCCACGCGGCGGAGCTCTGTACGACCTGGCCGAGGTCACCCCGGATGCGCTCGATGAGTTGGGCCGCGCGGTCCAGGGCGCGCCGCGTGTCCTGGACCGCCTTGCCGAGAGCTTGTGCACCTCGTCGGCGACCACGGCGAACCCCCGCCCGTGAATTCCCGCGCGCGCGGCCTCGATTGTGGCGTTGAGCGCGAGCAGGTTCGTCTGATTCGCGACGAAACCAATCGTCTCGGAGAACTTTTCGACTCGCGCCGCTACCTCACGCAGCCGCCCGACTTCGGCGGCGCTCTCCTCGGTCGTGGCGCCGAGGTCGGTCAGCTGGCGCACCGCGTTCTGGGTCGCCGTGCGCACGCGGTCGGTGGTTTTTTCCATCTGTGAGCCCGCATCGCGCGTCCGATCGCCGGCGGAGGCGAGCTCGCTGGCGCTGTCCTTCAGCTGCGCCGCTTCGCGGGCGGCGGCGCTCACCAGCGTCGCGGCCTGGCCGGCGCCGTGACTGGCGCGCTGCGCGGCGGCAGCGACTTCCTCGCTGGATGCGTGAATCTCCTCGGTCGTGGCGGTCAGGGTCTGCACGTACTGCGTCGTCTGATCGGACGCGCCGGTCACCGGGCGCAACGAGCCGTCGATCGCCACCATCAGTGCGAGCTGCGGCGCCAGCAACTCCAGGAGCTCGCCGTCCGATTGCCGGTACATCGTGGGGTCGGAATGCCGGACGCTCCAGAGACCGACGAGCTGGCCGGCGTGGTAGAGCGGGATGAGCATTTCGGAGCCAGGCGTTTCGCCGCCCGGAACCACGACCTGATCGCGCGCGAGGCCATGCGCCACGAGAGGGCGATGCAGCCGCAGCGCTTCGCCGGTGAGGCCTGCGTCGGAATCGAATCGGAACGCAGCGGCTCCGGGTTGCGCTGCTGTGTCGGCGACCAGCTCCATCTGGCGGGTGCGCGGATCGTAACGGGCAAATCCCATCTGTTCCCAGGGAACGAGCTGCCGCGTCAGCTCCTGCACTCGCTGGAAGCTGTGACTCAAGGTGAGCTCGGCGGCGATGACCTGGGCGAGCCGCTGAATGAGGTGCAGCTCGTCGGCGCGCACGCCCAGCCGCAGCACGCCGAGACTGCCCCAGGTCGCGAGCACCAAGGCGCCGGTGAGCAGCGCCCGGGTTTCGACGGGGATGGTGGCGTTCACAACCGCCAGCCAACCCAGCGCTAGGGCGGCAGACACCAGATAGACGATCGATTCCCAGCGCAGCGTGAGCCGGGCGTCGACCCACGCGATTGTCTGCCCGAGGGCGAGCTCCAGATAGAACGTGCCGTTCACGATGATCGGCAACATCACGACCGTCAGCGCGACGACCCAGGCATTGTCGGCCGAGAGCGCCGCGACTCCGGTCGCGCCGCTGAGGCGCGCGTACATCAGTCCGACGAACGTCGATCCTGCCGTCAGATGCGCGGCGTTCCCCAGCGCCGCGCGCAGTGGGAGGCGGCGCATCAGCACGTCGCCCACCAGCATCGCAAAGGGCGCCACGATGGCGGCGAACGCCCAGCCGCGATCGAGAATCCCGAACAGCATGACACCGAGGACGTATGAGGAAAAGCCGTTGCCCGGAAGCGCGATGCCATAGCGGCGTGTGACGGCGGCGACGAGAACGAGCAATGCCCCCGCCAGCGGCAGGTTTTCGCCGGCCGGCACGCGGCCGCTGACGTAGGCGGTGAGCCCGGCGCCGAAACTGACGATTGCGGCGAGCGCAACCGCGACGCGGACGATCAGCGCGGGCGCCGTCGAGAATCGCGAGAGGAGCCGCATAACGCTGTGGCGCAAGGTCGGCGGCGTGGCGCGGTGTGTCAAGCACGACTATCGTTTACGACATGACCGTCACCATCGAATACTGCGTCATTTGAAACTACGAACCACGGGCCACCGGTCTGGCGGCCGAGATCCGCAGTGCGTTTCCGCATGCTGAAGTGCGGCTGATTCAGTCCTCCGGCGGCGTCTTTGAAGTCGACGTCGACGGCCGCCGCGTCTACTCCAAGAAAAGCACGAAGCGCCACGCCGAGCTGGGCGAAGTGGTGCGGTTGATTCGCGAGGGGACTGCCGGCAAGCAGTGAGGATTGCAATATCGACGGGCGGCGGCGACGCGCCAGGCCTGAATGCCGTCATCCGCGCCGTTGTGCTGAGCGCGGTGCATCGCGGCTGGGAATGCGTGGCGATCAGACGGGGGTTCGGGAGCCTGCTCGGCGAGTCCGAGTTGATGCCCCTCGGCCCCCAGGAAGTCCGCGGCATCACGCACCTTGGCGGCACGATCCTCGGAACATCGAATCGCGGCAATCCGCTCAAATGGCGCGTCCAGCGGCCGGACGGCACCTGGGAGGAGCGCGACCGCACGCAGGAGTTGCTCGATTCGTTCCGGGCGCATCGCCTCGACGCCATGGTCGCGATCGGCGGCGAGGGTACGCTCGGAATCGTGCTGCATCTCTGGAAGCGGGGCCTCCCCATCGTCGGCGTGCCCAAGACGATCGATAACGACGTCGCAGGGACCGTCACGACGTTGGGATTCGACTCCGCCGTGTCCACGGCGACCGACGCGATCGACAAACTGCACTCGACCGCGGAGAGCCATGAGCGCGTGATGGTCGTGGAGGTGATGGGCCGCTGCGCCGGCTTCATTGCCCTGAACTCCGGAATCGCCGGCTCGGCGGATGTCATCCTGATTCCCGAGATCCCGTTCGATATCGACAAGGTCTGCGACAAGATCCGGCGGCGCGAGGCCGAGGGACGGCACTTTAGCATGGTGGTGGTGGCGGAAGGTGCGGTACCGAAGGGGGGCACCGTGTCGCTGATCGATCCGGCGCACGAGCGCCTCGGCGGCGTCGCCGAAAAGGTGGCGCACTCGATCGAGCAGATGACTGGGAAAGAGACACGGTCACTGGTGCTCGGACACCTACAGCGGGGTGGCGGCCCGACGACCTTCGATCGGATGCTGGCGCTGCGCTTCGGCGCCGCTGCGGTGCGCCTGGTTGCGGAGCGTCAATTTGGGAGGATGGTGGCGTTGCAGCCGCCAAGCATCGTCGCGGTGTCGTTGGAGGAGGCGCTCGCAACTCCGCGGCGCGTGGCGCTCGATTCCGACAGCATTGCCAGTGCGAGAGACCTCGGTATCAGTTTCGGAGACTGAACAAGGACAACGTGTAACAACCGACGGACAGCCGTGCCCCTCCCCCTCAATCGCGTAACCAGTTACCACTTAATCACTTGCTGCTCTCCACCGCTCTGGCACGTCTCTTCCTTGGTCGGTCGACACCAAGGAGGAACCATGAAACGCATACTCGTCATCGTCGGACTCTTGTTTGGCCTCGCCACGGGTGTCGCACAGGCTCAAACTCGAGTCGGTGTTTCGCTGAGTTTTGGGGATCCGTACTTTGGCGGTCACGTCGTCATCGGGAGTCCCTATTACTATCGATACTCGCGCCGGTATTACTACCGCTACCATCCTGCACCATACATCGTCGTTGCTCCAGGTGTTTATCACGCACCGCGCGTGATTGTCGTGCGGCCGCACCGCGGTTACGTGCGCCGGTATCATCGCGGGCGCTGGTAGCCTCACCCCCTGTCCCCCTCTCCACGCCGTGGAGAGGGGGAACGGTGTTTTAGGGATCCCTTCTATATTCCAGTAGTGCGTATCTCCCGCGACCACTTCCTCCCCCCCGATCCGCAGGCATTCCTCGCAGCCGAGCCCTCGACTGGGAGAGTCATCGTCATCGCTCCGACACGGGCTGCCTGCGAGACGATCGAGCTGGCCCTTGGCCTGAACCTGGAGACGCTGCTCGAACGCGAGCACGGCGACGACATTCGACGACTTGCCGGATCGGGCCAGGGGTTCGGGGTCGTAGCCGGGACGGGCACCGGCAAGACGCTCGCGATCCGGAGCATGGCCGAGACGATTCTCAAGGCACCGCTGAAGGTGGGAGTCGTCAATCGCCGCTGGTTTCAGGATGGCCTGATCACCGCGCAGGACACACTCGTCGTCGATGAGATTCACCAAACCTCCGCCGAGATGGAGCTGTGCCTTGCGCTAGGGAAGCGCGCGCGCTGCCGCTTCATCTGGCTGTCTGCCACCGTGGATCCGAGCTTCTACGAGGATTATCTCGGTTCTGCAGAGGTCTTGGAGACCCGGGCGTTTGATCCCGCCAAGGCCGCCCAGGTCAACGTTCTGGCGGAGCAGCCTCTCGAGTTCCTGAACGATCGTTTCATAAAGCGTGTCATGCGCGAGCGCCGTGGGGTCGCCGTGTTCGTCCCGACGCGTGCGGAAGTCGAACAGATTGCCAAAGAGCTCGGCGACCGCTGGCCCAACCTCGCCACCGCCTTCTATCACGGTGGCGAGCCGATTCGCGTCATTCGACCTTTTCTTGACGGTTTGGTCAAACGGCCGTTCCTGCTCGCCATGACCGCCGCAGGCCAGTCCGCGCTCAACATCCGCGGGCTGGATACGGTTGTGATCTACGATGCGCGCTATACGAACGTGGTGGAGCGCGGCAAGAACGTGCTGACACGGGCATACCTGGGGGCGAACGAGATTCTTCAGATGGCCGGCCGCGTGCATGGACGGGTCCAGCACGGCGAGGTCTACATCCTGAGCGACCGCGACCTGGCGTTCGAAGATCTCCGGCCGACGGCTCCCGAGTTCCAGCTTGCCGGCGATGCGGAACGTGTAGCGATCACCTGTGCGGCCATTGGCGTCGACGCCGCCGAGCTCGACTTGCCCGTCCCGCTCGATCGTCGAGCCTATCGCGACAGCGTGGAGCTTCTGACCGAGCGAGGGCTCATAGAGCACGGCAGACTAACGACTTACGGCCGCGACGTCGAGGCGATGCCGGTGGAGCGGCCGTGGGGCGAGCTGCTCTATCACGCCGAGCCGCCACTCGTGCCGCTCGTCGCAGTCGCGTCGAACATCGATTCCCTGCATCGCATGACCCGCGAGGAGCGGCAGCTCGCCGGCCTTATCGTGCCAGGGTCCGATCATGTCACGGCATACAACGTCTATGCGGAGGCCGTGAACAAGCACGGCTATCTCGGCGAAGTGTATGGCTTGCCGCGTCACCTGTTTCGTGAAGAGGACATCGAGCGCTGGGCCGAGGAGCGTGGTGTGCTCGTAAAAGCGATCGAAGACATCGCGTTGGGAGCGGCCTCGGTGTATCGCCAGCTGGAGCTCCCACTGACGGCCAAGCTGCCGTACGGCGACCGCAAGACATTGGAGCTTTTTGCTGACCTTTTGGCCAAGATCATGCCGTTTGATCTCGTAATCGACGAGCAGACGGCGGACGGACGTGAGGCACGGGTGAGCCGGAGCTCAGTGTGCGGTAGCTGGGGCGCGATCGCCGGATCGCTGCGCTATTTCGCCGACCGGTTCGGTGTACCGCGGGCGAGCATCGAGGGAACTCAAATCCCGGAGCGCGCCATTCGACGATACGCTCGCAGGGGCAGGCCAGATGTCGTGTTCGAGCGGCAGCGCCGTCGCGAAGGGCTGATGATCGTGCGGACCGTCGACTACTTCGGGTTCACCCTCGACCGGGAAGTGGAGCCACTTCCGAGTCCCTTCCCGGATGAGCTTGCTGAATCGGCACGGCGGGCACTGAAGGACGCGTTGCTCGCCGGCGAGACCCCGCATCCTGATCAAGGGAAGGTCCGGCGGGCCTTGGAGCGCTTCGGACATTATTGGCGTCGTTCGGGCGGCCGGTTGAGCCAGGCACAGCGCGAGCACGTCGCCGAGCAAGTGGCGGCACAACTGGCGGGAGTCCGTTCCTGGGATGAGTTCATCGGGACTCGGATCCTCCTCGATCCCGAAGCGGCCATTCCCGAGGGCGAGCGGCAGCGGCTCGATGCCCTGCCCTCGTCGGTCTTTCTTTACGGTGACCGCGTCCCGGTCGAGTATGACGTCGACCAAGGAGTCGGCGTAATCCGGCTCCGGCTCAAGGAAGGGCAGGCTCGCCGGTTGCATCCCAGGGACCTGCCGACCTTCGACCGGCCGGTGCGCTTCACCGTGACTCGCGGCAAACACGAGGCGGTACGGGCGAGCTCGCTCGACGAGTTGCGACAGGGACTGCGGACGTTGGGAAGCGCGCACCGCGCGCGTGTGATGCGAGGCGGCCGCCGGCCCCGGCGCCGCTAGGACTTCTGAGTCACCTCGAGCAGCGTTAACCAAAGAGCGTCGTAAGCGTCTTTCGCATCAGCCAATGGTACGCCGGCGGCAAGTGCAATCGCCGAGCCATCGATCACAGCGTCGCGGGCGGCGTCCTCGAAGTGCGCGTTCCTGTCCGATCGGTCAATGAGGCCGGCAGCGCAAAGGCTGAGCCAGGCGCGGGCCGTTCCGTCCTCGGCTTGGCGACGCAGCTCCTCCCAACAGGCGTCCAGCGCACCTGCTCCGGGAGCACTGGCGAGGGCGCGCTCGATCGCCGCGTGGCGCGACGTGGCGATCTGGGATGCAGCCGCGCGCAGCAACCGGCCGCGTGATGCGTAGTGATAGAGGATCAGGCCTTTGACCACGCCGGCACGACGGGCGACGGCCTCGAGGGTAAAGCCTTCGACGCCTCCGCGCTGCAGGGTCTGCACGGCGGCCGCGAGGATGCTGGAGCGGGTGGAGGTGGCGTCCTTGGGCACGTTCTTGTTCCAACGGTCAATAGTGGGAGTCAGCAAGAAGGACGCAAGCCGAAACAAACCAGCAACCTTTTGACCTATGAGCGAGTCTCATCTTGACACGAATCTAACAGCCCCCGTCGTTCGCATGAAACCTTGAAGCTGCAAGTTTTGTATGAGGATAACCGACCAATGATCGACAAACCTGTGAGCCCTGCGGGTACCCTGCCCGCCACTTTTTCCCCGCTCGTGCGCGCCGTCATCGATTCGGTGAATGAGGGCGTCGTCATCTTCGATCAGCAGGGCCGCGTGTTGTACGCCAATACGTCGGCTCGACGGGTGATCGACGGGCAAAACGGCGATGTCCGGAATCGGCTCCAGAGTCTCGGCGCCCGGTTCGCTCCCCTCAAGAACGGCACCCAGAATCTCGGCGAAGCAGCGATCCTCCCGCCGACCGGTGCACTCACGCTCGCTGAACGCGAGCGCCAGGCCATCGCCGACACGCTGCAAGACACGAGCGGCAAACTCGCTGAGACCGCGCGGCGGCTCGGCATCAGCCGCACGACGCTGTGGAGACGCCTCAAGTCCTACGGGATGGACGGCTTTCGCGCCTCTCCCTAGGCTCCTAGCTTCTCCGGGGGATGCCCTCCCCCGACTCCGCGCCGCAGCCGTTCGTCATTGAGGAATATGTCCGCTGGTCGGACGTAGACTTCGCCGGCATCATTTTCTACGGCTCGTACGTGCGCCTGTTCGAGATCGCCGAGACGGAAATGTTTCGACACTGCGGACTCGCATACGCCAGGATGTTCGACGAGTACGACATCTTTCTCCCGCGCAAAGCAGTACACAGCGAGTTCTACTGGCCGGCCCGCCTGGATGATCGCTTACGCATCGCCGCGTACGTGGGCAAGGTCGGCACAAAATCTCTGACGCTTCATTTCGATGTCTTGCGGCCCCCCCCCGACGTGTCCGCGCTCGGTGCGGCGGGATGGATGGTGCTGGTGTGCGTCGACCGAAAGCGACTGAAGCCCACGCCGCTGCCGGCGGGTTTGATCGGATCTCTCGCGCCGCACACGCTCAGTTCCGAAGCCGCGCGCAAGTTTCTCGGAGTCGCACCATCGCCTCGCTGAGAGTCGTCCCTGCCCTGCTGGTGCTGATGACTGGCTGCCATGGACCTGACCAGCCCCCGAGCCTGGATGTGATAGTCGCATTGCCGCCCAGAGACACTTTCCGCTTCTCGCTCCCGGCGAGGACCCATCGCTGTACCGATGGTCGAACGATTCTGCTCGTAGGCGTAATTCCCGAGGGGAACGGCGTGCTCGTCCGGCTGCATTTCCCCGACAGCCTCGTGACTGCAAGATATCCGGTCGTCGTACCTGACGACCCGACAACACCCGGGGCAGTGGTAGCAGTGCGCTATCTGCTGCGCGAGACGCCGCACGCGTTCTTCTTCGACAGCGGCGCGGTCCAGGTCCGTCGGGAACGGACCAAGATCAGCGGCCGAGCCGACGGGACCGGAGTCGAGAGCGGCATTCGGACCCGGACGCACCTCGAGTATCACGACGTGTCGCTCCCCACGCGCACCGACACGGTGCCGTGCAATTTCCAGCCGTGACGACATCCGGCGACGTACGCGTCGGCTTCATTGGATCAGGATTTGCCCGCCGCGTGCAGCTGCCGGCGCTCGCGCTCGTGCCTGGATCCAGACCCACAGCCGTCGCCAGCGGCCACCGCGCGAATGCGGAGGCTGTAGCTCGGGAGTTCGGACTCCCACACGTCTTTACGGACGGAACGGACCTGGCCCGCTCCCCGGACGTCGATCTCGTGATCGTCTCGTCGACACCCGACACGCACGCCCGATATGCGATCGCGGCACTGGAAGCCGGGAAGCATGTCCTCTGCGAAAAGCCAATGGCCATCGATGCCTTCGAGGCCGCGCAGATGGTGACAGCGTCCGGACAGCATCCCGACAGGCTCGCCTGGATTGACCACGAACTGCGCTATGAGCCCAACCGGCGGCGCGCCCGTGAGCTGATTCGATCCAACGCGATAGGCGAACTGCGACATGTGGAGCTGTCGCTGAAGCCCTACCTGCGCGGGGATGGCCGGCCGCAGGCTTCCGATGCACCGTGGAGTTGGTGGTTCGACGCGTCTCGCGGCGGCGGCATCCTCGGCGCGGTCGGGTCGCACCTCATCGACCTGTTCCGGTTCTGGAGCGGTGGTGAGATCACGTACGTCGCTGGACTGGTTGAGACGTTCGTCAAGGAACGCAGGGATGAAACCGGTGCGACGCGTCCCGTGACCGCGGATGACTTCGCGAGCTGCGTGCTCCAAACCGCAAACGACGCCGTTGCCACGATCACGTTGAGCACCGTCGCGCACCACGGTCCGGGCCATCTCGGGCAGGTGACGGGCAGCGAGGGAACGCTGTTGCTCAGCGGCGAGACGCGCCTGGAACTGGCGAAGCCCGGCGGTCCGCTGGAAGACATCTCAGCCCCGGACGACCTCTGGGAGAAGACCAAGCCCAACAACATGTGGCACCGTTCGTTCGTGCGGTTGATGCGGGAGATGGTTCACGTGATCCGCGGCGGTACGCCGCAAGGCGAACCCGCCACGTTCCGCGATGGCTGGCAGGTGCAGCGTGTGCTCGACGCGATCCGCGGCGGGCGCGGTGTCCGGTTAGATTGAGGCCGTGGAACAGACCTATTTCCGCAAAGGATTCGGCCTCAAGGGCGCGATCGAGGGCGCACTCACCGCCGATTACCACAGCCGCGTCGTCGATCTCATTCGCGAGTCGGGATACGCGCTCGAGGTCGGCGACCTGACGTTCCGGCTCGCCCGCGAGTTCGGATTCTGTTACGGCGTGGACCGCGCAGTCGAGTACGCGTACGAAACGCGCACCAAGTTCCCCGACAAGCGCACCTTCCTGGTCGGGGAGATCATTCACAACCCGCACGTCAATCAGAAGCTCGCCGCGATGGGGGTCGAGTTCTTGCACCGGCCCGACGGGCGGGATGGCGAGTTCGACTTCAGCGCGGTGAACGCCGGCGACGTCGTGATCCTCCCGGCATTCGGCGTCACGGTGCGGGACTTCGAGCGGCTGCGCGCCATCGGCTGCGTGCTCGTCGACACCACGTGCGGTTCGGTGCTGAACGTCTGGAAACGGGTCGAGGTGTACGCGCGCGACGGCTTCACCGCCTTGATCCACGGCAAGGATTACCACGAGGAGACGAAGGCCACGTCGAGCCAGGTCAACAAGTATCCGGGCGGCAAGTATCTCGTGGTTCGTGACATGAGCGAGGCTCGCGTGGTATGCGACTATATCGAGGGAGCTGGGAGCAGGGAGCAGTTCTTACAGCACTTCGAGGGCAAGATGACGCCGAACTTCGATCCCGACCGCGATCTACAGCGGGTCGGCGTCGCGAATCAGACCACGATGCTCTCGGGAGAGTCGCTCGCCATCGCCGGCGAAGTGGGGAAGAGCATGGCTCGACGCTGGGGCGCTGAGGCGCTCGGCGAGCATTTCCGCACATTCGACACGATCTGTTCAGCCACGCAGGAACGGCAGGATGCCGTGCTCAAACTGATCGCCGAGCCGCTCGATTTGATGGTGGTGATCGGCGGCTACAACTCGAGCAATACCACCCACCTCGCGGCCATCTGCAGCGACAAGGTGACGACCTACCACATCGAGGATGCGGCGTGCATCGACGTGGAGGACGGGAGCATTCGCCATCGGCCGGTGGGTCTGCACGCGACCGAGGAGCGGCACGAGCACTGGCTGCCGGAAGGCCGCTTGACGATCGGCATCACTGCAGGGGCATCGACTCCCAACAACAAGATCGGGGAGACGATCGAGCGTATCGCCGCCCTTCGCGGGTAACAGGTTTTCGGGTACATTTCGGGTCCTATGCCGCTGTCGCGTTTCCATCCGGTCATCGAACGCTGGTTCGCCAATCGCTTCGCGGAGCCAACGGAGCCCCAAAAGCGTGCTTGGCCCGTCATCCAGGAAGGCGGGGACGTGCTCATCGCGGCGCCGACCGGCTCCGGCAAGACGTTCGCGGCTTTCCTTTCTGCTATCGACGGGTTGGTGCGGCAGGGACTGAACGGCGAGCTGCGCGATGAGATGCAGGTCGTCTATATCTCGCCGCTCAAGGCGCTGTCGAACGACGTCCAAAAGAACCTCTCCGAGCCGCTGGCTGAGATTCGCGCGACGTTGGCGGAGCAGGGGCTGCCTGACGCCCGTGTCCGGACGCTCGTCCGCACCGGCGACACGCCGCAGTCGGAGCGGCAGGCGATGCTCAGTCGCCCACCCCACATCCTCGTCACGACGCCGGAATCGCTCTACCTCATCCTCACGTCCGAACGCGCCCGCGAGATGCTGCGGTCGGTGCGGACTGTGATCGTCGACGAGATCCACGCGGTGGCGCGCGACAAGCGCGGCAGCCACCTCGCGCTGTCTCTCGCGCGACTGGACGCGCTCATCGGGAAACGGCCCCAGCGAATCGGCTTGTCGGCCACCCAACGGCCGATCGAAGAGATCGCGCAGTTCCTCGTCGGAACCGGTCAGCCGCTGCCGACGATCGTCGACGCCGGCCATATCCGGACCCTCGATCTGGCGCTCGAGATTCCATCGTCGCCGCTCGAGGCCGTGATGTCGGCGGAAGTGTGGGAAGAGGTCAACACCAGCATCGCCGAGCTGATTTCGCAGCACCGCACGACGCTGGTGTTCGTGAACACCCGCCGGCTGTGCGAGCGCCTCACAATGCATCTCTCCGAGCGGCTCGGCGCCGATCGCGTCACGAGCCATCACGGCAGCCTGTCGCGAGAAAAACGACTGGAGGCAGAGGAGCGGCTGAAGCGGGGCGAGCTGCAGGCGCTGGTGGCCACCGCATCGCTCGAGCTGGGAATCGACATCGGCAGCGTCGATCTGGTCATCCAGGTGGGGTCCACTCGATCGATCGCCACGCTGTTGCAGCGCGTGGGGCGGGCAGGGCATCGCCTGGGCGCGATTCCCAAAGGGCGGGTATTTCCGCTGTCACGGGATGAGCTGATCGAATGTTCCGCCATGCTCCGCGCCACGCGCGAAGGCCGGCTCGATCGTCTGATCATCCCCGACAAGCCGCTCGACATTCTGGCCCAGCAGATCGTGGCAGCCGCGGCGGGGGAAGAGTGGGACGAAAGCGTCCTCTACGAGCGCGTGCGCTCGGCGTACCCGTACCGAGATCTCTCGCGGGCGGAGTTCGACGCCGTGGTGCAGATGCTGGCCGAAGGATTCACGACCCGCCGCGGGCGGCGCAGCGCACACATCCATTACGACGGCATCAACAAGAAGCTCACGGGCCGCCGGGGGGCGCGCATCGCCGCGATCACCTCGGGCGGCGCCATCCCGGATCTCGGCGACTATCGCGTGATCCTCGAGCCGACCGAAACCTTCGTCGGCACGCTGAACGAGGATTTCGCGATCGAGAGTACGCCCGGGGATATTTTCCAGCTCGGCAACATGTCGTACCAGGTCCTCAAGGTGGAGTCTGGTCAGGTGCGCGTGGCGGACGCCAAAGGCCAGCCCCCGACGCTCCCGTTCTGGCTCGGCGAGGCGCCCGGCCGCACCAACGAGCTGTCGGAGGAAGTCTCCAGGCTGCGCCAGGACGTGGCTGATCGCCTGGACGATCAGCCGGCCGCGATTCAGTGGCTGGTGGACACCATCGGTCTGACCGAGCCCGGCGCGCGTCTGATCGTCGAATACCTCGCGGCGACGCGCGTGGTTCTTGGCACCATCCCCACCCAGAAGTGCCTGGTGCTCGAACGGTTCTTCGACGAGGCAGGCGGCATGCAGCTGGTGCTGCACGCGCCGTTCGGCAGCCGAATCAACCGCGCCTGGGGATTGGCGCTGCGCAAGCGCTTCTGCCGCAGCTTCAACTTCGAGCTGCAGGCTGCGGCGACCGAAGACGCAATCATCTTGTCGCTCGGACCACAGCACAGTTTCCCGCTCGAGGACGTCTTCCAGTACCTGAAGCCCGCGACCGCGGAGCACCTGCTGGTGCAGGCGATGCTCGACGCGCCGGTCTTCGGAACGCGCTGGCGCTGGAACGCGACGCGCGCGCTCGCGGTGCTGCGGTTCCGAGGCGGCCGGAAAGTCCCCACACCTTTGCAGCGCATGGAGGCTGAGGACCTGGTCGCGGCCGTATTCCCCGATCAGCTCGCGTGTCCCGAGAACCTGGTCGGTGACCGGGAGATTCCCGATCACCCGCTAGTAAATCAGACGATCGCCGACTGCCTGCTAGAGGCGATGGACTTCCCGGGGCTGAAGCGCGTGCTCGAAGGCATGGACGCTGGGCAGCTCACGCTCATCGCGCGCGACACGACCGAGCCATCGCCGCTGTGCCATGAAGTGCTGAACGCCCGGCCCTACGCGTTCCTCGACGACGCACCGCTCGAGGAGCGCCGTACGCAAGCGGTGATTACCCGCCGGGGTCTCGACGTGAAGACGGCCGACGAATTCGGCAAGCTCGACCAGTCCGCCATCGACCTCGTGCGTGAGCAGGCCTGGCCCGATCCCGAAACCGGCGACGAGCTGCACGATGCGCTGCTCATCATGGGCGCGGTGCCAAGCGCAGAGGCGGGAACGCACGCGTCCTGGAAGGACAAGTACGACAGTCTGGTCGGCGCCGGACGCGTGACGACGGTGGACGGGCGGTTGTGGGTCGCGACGGAGCGCCTGCCGATGGTGCAGGCAGCATTCCCGGGCGCGCGCAACGAGCCGGCCGTCACGCCTCCCGAGCGTGAGCTGGCAAAGACTTGGAATCGAGAGGACGCGATTCGGGAGCTGGTGCGTGGGCGGCTGGAGGTGGTCGGTCCGACGACAGCCGCAGATCTCGCCGATGCCCTTGGATTGCCGCAGGTCGATATCGAGATCGCCCTTGGCGCACTAGAGCACGAAGGTTTCGCGCTGCGCGGGCGCTTCTCGGCTGGTATCGAGGGCACGGAGTGGTGCGAGCGGCGGCTCTTGGCGCGGATCCATCGCTACACGCTCGACCGGTTGCGCAAGGAGATCGAGCCCGTCGCTGCTGCCGATTTTCTACGCTTCCTCTTCAAGTGGCAACGGCTCGCCACCGGATCGCGCGCGGAAGGGCCGGAGGGTTTGGCTGCTGTTCTCGACCTGCTCGACGGTTACGAGGTGGCGGCCGGCGCGTGGGAGTCCGAGGTCCTACCGGCGCGGCTCACCGATTACGATCCGCTCTGGCTCGACGGGTTGTGTCTGTCAGGCGAGATCGCGTGGGGACGGCTCACGGCGACGCGGAATGCGGAAGTCGGAACGCGGAACAGAAAAGTTGGCCCCGTGAAGAGCACGCCCATCGCACTGTTCCGGCGCGAGCGAGGCGAGGTCTGGCGAGCTGGCAACCCGGACGTCGATCCCACGGCTCTCCCGCTCTCTTCCACCGGCAAGGCGTTGCTCACGGCGTTCGAGTCGCGCGGCGCGCTGTTCTTCGGCGATCTCGTCAACGCCACGGGATTGCTGCGGACCGAAGTCGAGAAGGGTCTGGCCGAGCTGGTTGCTTGGGGGCTCGTGTCGTCGGACAGCTTCGCCGGGCTGCGTGCCCTGCTCGTGCCGTCCGATCGCCGCCGGCCGCTCGGTGGCGGGTATCGGCGCCGCGGCCGAATCGCGCCGTTCGGGGTCGAGACGGCGGGCCGGTGGGCTCGTACGCACGCCAAGCCCCCGATTGCCGACGAGCAGGTCGCCGAGGCGGTTGCCTGGCAGCTGCTGCGCCGCTATGGCGTGGTGTTCCGGCGACTCGTGCAGCGCGAAACGCTGCTCGCGCCCTGGCGCGAGATTCTACGCGTCTATCGGCGGCTCGAGGCACGGGGCGAAATCCGCGGCGGCCGGTTCGTCGGCGGGTTCTCGGGTGAGCAGTACGCGCTGCCGGAAGCGATTGGCCTGCTTCGGAGCACGCGCAGAGAGCAAGAGGAAGGAGAGTTGGTCGCCGTCAGTGGCGCAGATCCGTTGAACCTGGTCGGTATCCTCACGCCGGGCGAAGCGGTCCCCGCGCTCACCACCAACCGCATCCTCTACCGCGACGGTGTGCCGGCCGTGGTGAAAGAAGGAGAAGGGAAGGGCGAGCGGTTCCTGGTGGACGTTCCGGCCGAAGAACGCGACATACTCCGCGGCGCACTGCTGCGGCGGCGGCCCGCACCGCTGGTCCGCACCTACCTCGGGAAGACTAAAGCGGCAGGCTAGGGGTCAATAGGCCGCAAACGTGATCGCCTGACGAATGGTCACGCGCGCCGGCCGGCCGTGCACCCGGGCAGGGCGGTACACCGCGGCCTCGACGACGCGCTTCGACTCCGCGTCGAACACAGGATTCGGCGTCTGCACGACTTTCACGGTCGCCGGCAGCACGCGGCCGGTCGTATCGAGCGTCGCTTCTACGACGACGGTCCCGCCGATGCGCAGTGCCTGCATTTCGGGCGCGTAGCGGATCGGCGGATGTGTCAGGAGCGCCGGCGGCTCGTCCACGGTACCGACCACAATGGGCGACTCCAAGGGCACCGCACGGCGGCTGATGCGGATCGAATCGGCGAGACGCTTGAGGAAGGGCGCGAGGTCTGTCCCTCGCGCGATGAGATCGCGGTAGCCTGTGATTCCTGCATCGAAGGACACGGCGGCCAGACTGTCGCGTCCCTTCATTTGCCACGCCATCCCCCGGACGAGCAGCGCGTAGACACGCTCGCCCGCGGTCGTTTGGTTGGTGCTGTCCAGTGCCTGCTCGGTCAGTGTCAACGCGCTGTCGGGCCGATGCGCGCGCAACTGCTCGCGCGCCGACGTAATCAGCCGGGTGGGACTCTCGGGCGTGGGCGGGTGAAGGTCGAATCCCAGGGTCACCTGGCTGCGCACGGCCTGGCCCTTGCGTCGCGCGGGCGAGAACTGTGCAGCCATCATCATCTGCTGTAACGGCTCGTCGAACGCGGGATCCGGTGACTCGAGCACGATCAATCCGAACCCCTCCGCCTCACCGAGGGTGTCGATGACGGCGCGTACGAGCGCATGCCCGGCTACGCGACGGCGCAGCATGTCGGGGGGATACGCGAGTTTGGGACCCGACACCCACGCCGCGCGCTGGTCGACCTCACTGTCGGGGTAGACTCTGAACCGACGTACTTCCGATTCGAACACGTCGGCGAGTCCCGGTGCGATTTGATCCAGACCATTCACGCGAAGCGCCGAATACAAGACAAGCGCCGAGTGGAAATTCACTCGGGCGAGACTATCGCTGCCGCGCATGTGTTCGAGAATCGCGCGCCACACAAACACGTGGACTGTGTCCATCAGGTACGCCGCGGCCTCGAGTGCGTGGCTGAGCGCGGTGTCGGCTCCGTCGAACTGACGCGCGGCAATGTGCGCGTGAGCAGTCGTTATGAGTGCGTCGGTACGACCCTGCGCAGCAAGCGCGGGAGCAGGAAGTACAAGCGCGGCGATCAGCAGGAGACGGCGCAACACGGTATCGACTACGCTGCTCAGACGGTCCCGGCGGCGTCAACCCCCGCCGATCAATGCGTCATGATGAAGCGTGCTACCACCTGGTTGTAGTACGACGGGTTGCCGGCGTGCGGCGGATGACCCGCGCCGGGAATGGTGACGGTCGTGTCGCTCTGCAGGCACCGGGCCAGCTCGTCGCTGATGAGCTGGAACATGCGGGGGCTGCGCTCGCCCCTGACCAGGAGGACCGGCGTCGTCATTCTGCCCAGCTCAGCGCACGTGACGGGCGGCAGATATTGCCCCCGCTCGGCGAGCATTTCTCGCCGCAGCTCGAACGCGTGCGCCAACATGTCGGCACGGACGCCTGCCGGGAGCTTACCGAACGCCCCGCGCCCCGCCCCCGCATCGAAGAACAACCGGATCCCGGCGACGGAGTCTCCGTGCGCAAATGCGGCGCGCGCCGGATCGAGACTATACGTGTAGAAAGCGCGCCGCGCGGAGTCTCCCGCCTCAGACGCGGTGAGAAGCGGGAAGATCGGAGGCTCGGCCAGGACGAGCGAACGCACGAGCTGTGGATGGTCGAGCGCCAGCGCGAGAGCAGTGTAAGCGCCGTACCCCGAACCCACGACATGTGCCGGCGCGATGTCCAGCGTCAGCAGCATCGCCGCCAAATCTTCGGCATGCAGTTTGGGCGAATAGGTCTGGTGGTCGTCCACCTGAGGATTGGGCGGATGATAGCGGCGGCTGTAGACGAGGACACGATAAATTTGCGCGAACTGCGTCTCTTGTCCGTTCCACGACCGCAAATCCCCCAACGAGCCGTGGACGAATACCACGGGGGCAGCCCCGCTGTCGCCGATGAGGCGGTAGGTAAGCCGGGTGCCGTTGAACGCCGAGGCGTGGAGCGTACGATCGAACGTGCGGAGCGGGGGACCCGGCGGTCCTGCTGGTCCGGTTTTCTCCGGGGCCGGGTTTCCACCGCAGGCGACGAGGAGTAGACAGACCACCAGGATTCGCATGTCTACAGGATTACGCCCCGAGTGCGGAAATGCCACTAGCTGATCAGCCAGGCTGCCGCCGCGGCGACTTTCTGCTCGGCCGCCAGCGGCGCAGGGCCTCGCGCTCGAGTACCACGCGAACGCGCAGACCGCAGTGCTCCAGGCTATCGACGAGCACGGTGCGGAACAGCCGGCCTTCGGACGCGTGCGCGCGCATTTGCGATCAGCACCGCGGCGGCCCACCCGGACTTCACGTGAAAGCCAAGGGTCATCCCCAATCCTTGGAACCAGGTGCGACGCGACGCATGGCGCGCAGGAACGTAAATGCGTGCGGCGTGGGACGTATGGCGTCGCCTTTTCTGATGTCCGTCTGCAATCCCACCACCTCTTCCGCCAAAACATTCACAGTCCCATCATCCTTGGCGAGTTTGCCACGCACCAGGACGAATGCCTCGCCGCGGACCGCCGCCCGACACCGATCATAGACATCGGGCCGCACGATCACGTTCGTCATTCCCGTTTCGTCTTCGACCAACATGAAGACGATCCCTTTGGCGGTCTCCGGCCGCTGGCGAGCCACGACCAGACCCGCCACCTGACATTTTATGCCGGCCTGCAGTTTCTCCAGATCGCGATTGAGCGTCAGGTCAGCAGGTAAGGCATTACGCACCAGCGACAAAGGATGCCCGCTGGCCGAGAAGCCGAGGGTCGCATACTCGGCCAGGAGGCGCTCGTGAGCGGCCAGTCCGCCGAATGCCAGCTGCTCATGGGGATGGTTCAGCGCGAGCTCGAGCTGGCGCCGGCCGCGGCCCTCGCCCGATTTGGAAGCTTTGGGGGGGAGCCAGAGGCCGACCTGCCATAGCAATTCGCGTCTGGTCAGGCCGAATCCGTCGCAGCCGCCAACCCACATGAGGGCTTCGATGGCGGTGCGTTTGAGCTTCGGCGGCGCGCGCCGGATGAAATCGCCGACGCTCTTGAACGGGCCGTTCCTCTCCCGTTCCTCCACGGTCGCGGTCGCCGTTTCTTCACTCCAGTGACGCACGAAGCCCAGTCCGATTCGCACGAACTTGGTTTCGACCGTGCACCAGACATCGCTCACGTTGATATCGGGCAAGCGCATCTCGATGCCGTGGCGCATCGCATCGCGGCCCAGCGCGTCGATCGAGTAGAAGCCCATCGGCTGATTGTTGAAGAGCGCGACGTAGTACTCGACGGGGTGGTAGTGCCTAAGCCAGGCAGACTGATACGCGAGCAGTCCGAACGCGGCGGCATGCGACTTGGGGAATCCGAACTCGCTGAAGGCAATCACCTGACCGAACACCTTCTCGGCCGTGGCTTCGGGGACGCCGCGCGCGAGGGCGCCGGCGCGGAACTCCTCCCAGAACCCGGCCATCAGATCGTGCGAACGGCGGCGGCTCATCGCGCGCCGCAGCGCTTCGGCCTGTCCCGTCGTGAATCCGGCGAGCGCCTGGCAGACTTGCAGCACCTGATCCTGATAGAGGATGACGCCGAGTGTCTCGGCGAGGCATTCGCGCAGCAGGGGATGGTCGGCCGGCGGCTCGTAGGGCTTGCCGGCGGCGTGCGCGCGGCGCTGCTCTTCGCGCCGGCGCACATACGGATTCACCGCCCCACCGACGATCGGGCCCGGCCGCACGATCGCGACTTCGACGGCGAGGTCTTCGAGATTGCGCGGGCGGCTCCGGCGGATCATCTGGATCTGTGCACGGCTCTCGATCTGGAAGAGGCCGATCGTGTCGCCGGCGCAGATGCGGTCGTAGATCGCGGGATCCTCGAAGTCGATACGCGAGAGGTCGGGTGGCGGCCCCCCCCCGGGGCGGCGCGCGATCAGCTCGACGCATTCCTCGACGAGCGACAGCATGCCGAGTGCGAGGAAATCGATTTTGATGAAGCGCGCGTCGTCGCAAGAATCCTTGTCCCACTGGCAGACGACGCGGTCCTCCATCGCGGCACGCTCGAGCGGGACGAGCTCGATGAGCGGGCGTGACGAGATGATCATCCCACCCGGGTGTTGCGAAACATGGCGGGGCAGACCACGAATTTCCTGTGCGAGCTGGCACAGCTCCTTCCAGAGCGGCGCATCTTTGCGCCCGGCAAACCCGGGAAGGTGTTCCAGCTCGTCAGACAGTCCGTCCGACCGTCCGTCCGCCAGTTTGGCGACCAGCTCGATTTCGCCGAGCGGCAAGTCGAGCGCCTTGCCGATCTCGCGCACAGCAGAGCGCAGCCGATAGGTCGGGAACGAGCACACCAATCCCGCGTGCTCGGCGCCGTAGCGCGTGTACACACGGCGGATCAGCTCCTCGCGGATCTCGCGCGGGAAATCGAGATCGATGTCGGGCACCGATGCGAGCGACTCGTTCAGGAACCGGCCGAGGAAGAGCTTGTTGGCGATCGGATCGATGTGGGACAGGCCGAGGAGATAGCAGACGATCGAGGAGACCGATGAGCCGCGTCCGCGGCCGGGCAACAAGTTGCCGGTGGCACGGCGGGAGCCGCGCCGGATCTCCGCTGCGACGTCGCGCGCGAGCTCGAAGAGGTCGTGATAAACGAGAAAGAAGCCGCTGAGCTTGTGATGCTCGATGAGCCGCAATTCTTCGTCGAGCCGGCGCACGGCCTGGGCGTGATAGAGGGAGCCCGGCGGGTAGCGCTCCTGCATCCGAGTGGTGCACAGCTCGGCCAACGCCTGTGGGGCGGGGGCACGACCCGATCCGCGGAAGTCGGGGAAGGAGTAGCCGAGGTCGCGCGTCAGATCGAAGGCTTTACAGCGCTCCGCGATAGCCAATGTAGTGGCGACAGCATCCGGACAGTCATCGAACAGCGCCACGACTTCTTCCAGTGGTCGCAAGTAAAATTCGCTGTTGGGATTCCGCACCCGGTGCGAGCCATCGAGCGTCGTGCGATGCCGGATGGCGACCATGACGTCATGCAGCCGGTGCAGCTCGCGCGTGTGGTAGAACACGTTGCCCGTCGGCACGACGGCAAGCTGCACGTCATTCGCGATATCCAGCAGTGCCCGCGACACGGCGAGATCGCCACGCACACGGTTGCGCTGAATCTCCACGAAAAACCGCTCCCTCCCGAAGACGGCCTTGCAGTGCTCCGCGAGATTGCGAGCAGCACAGAGCCCCTGCGTCTCGAGGGTTCGCGGCAGCAGTCCGTCGCGGCGCGATCCTGAGAGAATGATCAGCCCCTCCTGACGCGCTGCGATTGCCGTCAACGGCAGCCGCGGGTCGAGACGCTCGGCCCCGAGATGCGCTTCCGTGAGCAACCGGCAGAGATTCGTGTACCCGGGCGCGGTCTCAGCGAGCAAAATCAGATGGCTGCCGTCTGAGAGCGTGACCTCCGCGCCGGTGATCGCCTGTAAGCCGAGGGGCTGCGCGGCGTGCGCGAACGCGAGCGAGCCGTAGACGCCGTTGCGGTCGGTGAGTGCCAGCGCGGGATAGCCGTAGCGGTGTGCTGCGCCGAGGAGCTCGTCGGGCGGCGAAGCCCCGTCGAGAAACGAAAATGCGGAGTGACAGTGGAGCTCGGCGTAGGCGGTCAAGAAGCAAATGCGGCGGTCGGGGCGGTCAGGCGGTCTGCATGAACCATTCATGGGTCACGATATCCTCAAAGAGAACCACACGAGAACCACCTTCCAGTATCACTGCGAAATACCGCCGCGAAATGAGCTTTCTCCACCATTCATCATCAATTCTCCACATCTCGAGGACAGTCTCGACGACCGCCGCCGTTTCTTCTTGACCGTCAGACCGCCGCAGTTGTCTCTTGACCGCCGCCGGTTGTCCGTCAGCATTCAACTCCACCGCAACCGGCTGCGGCTCATTTACGGCTCGTAGTCGATCAGTGCGTAGCGGCGTTCGGGAAGACGTGACCATGGCTGTACCTCGACGATGTGATAAAGAGGAGAACGCTTCACGCGCATGCGGATCTCACGTGCGGCGCTTTGCAGTGCGCGCTGTTGTCCCGCGCGCGCGGCTGCCTGCGCATCGCGCGCGAACAGCTGCAGCTCGCTGGTCCCGGGGGCGAAGGCGGTGAACTCGAGCACGAGTCGCTCGACGGCTCCCGTCGGCGGCGACTGCTCGAGCCGGGTCTTGAGCGGCGCGGCGATGCGCACGGCATCCGCGGTCGGGTCCTTGAGCAGGATCGCGGCGAGCCAGGAGCTCGAGCCTTCGAGATCCGCACGCAGTCGGACCGCGTGCACGCGCCAGCCGATGCGGCGTGGATGTTTGAGCGCACGCGCGATCAGCTGATCGAGTGCGTGCGCGAGCAGCTCGCGCTCACCCACCGGCGTGAAGAATGTGAGCGCGGCCACGATCGGCTCGGGCGCGATGCGTCCTTCGACGGGCTCCGCGATGCGGCCGGCGGCCAGTCGCCATAATCGTCTTCCCATGGCGCCGAACTGCGCGGTGACCGCTTCTTCAGGGAGCGCCGCGAGTGCGCCGAGTGTGCGGATGCCGAGTTGGCGGAGACGGCGGTGCGTGTCGGCGTCGAGCGGAAGAACGGAGATGGGCTGTGAAGCGAGAAATGCTTTCTCGCCACCCAATGGCACGATGACCGCGTCGTCTGGTTTTGATCGTGTCGCAGCAACCCATGCAACGAACTTTCCAAGTCCATAACCCAGGCGGACCGTCCGGCCGTCCGACTGTCCGACCGTCAGACGAATCGCGTCAATGATCTTCTGCGGTTCGCCGAAGATTCCTTCCAAACCATCAGTCCCCACAAAGGCCAGTCCGAGCTCGGCCGGTTCGACAACCGGACTCACTTCGTTCAACGCCGCGAGCACGCGGGCGAAGCAGTCGTCGTAGTGGACGGGGTCTGGTTCGATGAGCCGCAGCGTGGGGCAGAGACCGATCGCCTGGCTGACGGTCATCCCCGGCTTCACGCCCGCATGGCGGGCGAGTGGGGAGATCTGCCAGAGCTTGCGGGTAGTGTCGGGCGCGAGCAGCGCCGTGGGGTAGGCGGCCAGACTCTCATGACGGGCCTCTTCACAACGGAGTGGGAAGAGGGGGATCCACACGCAGGCGGCGAGCGAGCTCGTAGACGATCGTGACATTGACAAAAGCCCCAAGGGGACCCGAATATATCCCGAATATCACTCCACTCGCAAGCGCTTCCGGAAGAGTAAACTTTGGGGATGACTCAAGCGGATCTCTTTGGGCCTGAAGCACTTCCGACGCCAAGCCCGGACGTCGTGGAACTCGCCCAGCGAGTCCCAGCGAATATCCGATTTGGGACGTCGACCTGGACGTATGACGGCTGGTTTGGCGACGTCTACCGCCGGCGCTATCGAGGCCCCCAGCCCGCCAGCCGGCTCGAGGAATACGCGCGGTATCCGCTGTTCCGCACCGTGGGCATCGACAGCGCGTTCTACGATCCGCCGTCCGAAGACGAGCTGGCGTCATACGCGCACGCGTTGCCGCCCGGCTTTCCCTGCGTCAGCAAGGTGTGGGATCGGATTACCGCCAAGCGACTCGGCCAGGATGCTCCACAGCCGGGTCTGGCCGGGATGCGGAATCCCGATTTTCTGAACGCCGCGCTGTTCAAGGACAGCGTGCTCGGTCCCTACAGCCGTGTGTTCCGCGATCACGCCGGGTGTTTCGTGTTCGAGTTCCAGGCGATGCGCGGCAAAGATCTGCCCGATCCGCTGCAATGGGCCGATCAGCTCGACGATTTCTTGCAGGGGTTACCGCGCGATTTTCGCTATGCGGTCGAGCTGCGCAATCCCGAGCTGCTGACCGGGGTTCACGGTGACGTGCTGAAGCGGCACGGTGTGGCGCACGTGTTCAACTCGTGGACGGAGATGGCGCCGATCGGCGAGCAGGTCGAGTTGGGGTGGACGTTTTCGGCGAGCTTCACCGTGGCGCGCGCGTTGCTCAAGCCGGGCCGCCGCTACAGCGACGCGGTGAAGCAGTTCCAGCCGTACGATCGCGTGCAGGAGCCGTTGCCTGATTTACGTCACGATCTCGTGCGTCTGGTGAGCGAGGCGCACCGGCGGCGCGTCGAGGCGTTCATTCTCGCGAACAACCGTGCCGAGGGAAACGCGCCGGGGACGATCCGGGCCGTCGCACGGATGTGGGCGGAGTCGGAGGGGCTGGCGCCGCCGCGGCAATAATTGTAGTAGTGAAGCGTAGCTGTCACGAGGTTCGCATGCAGGCCGCGCGGTTCGCTTCGCCGCTCGTCGTTTCGCTCGCTGTCATCTCCGCGTGTAGCGACGACGTCAGTACGCCGTTAGCCGCGTCGTGGCTCGAATGGGCGGATTCGGTCACCGCTGGCGTGTCGTTCGGCGTCCGCGTGTCCGGGCTGATGAGCGAGACTCCCACCTCACTGCGCATCCACGTCAATGTCGATCGCGATACCATCACGATCGAGCCGTATTCTGTGGAGCGGCCCTGCCGTCACACTTGCCCGGACGTCTTGCGCGGATTCGATACGCTGGTGTGGGTGCCCGTGATCGCCGCGACCACGCCGCGGACTGTGGTGATCCGCGCCACGAGTCCATTGGAACCGCTCCAAACGCCGTGGCCGCTGCGCACGTTCGGGACGATCACGGTTTCGGTTGACACGCCGGTGGTGCCGCACATGCGCTCGGTCGGCATGGCGTCCGGCTCCGGCGACACGGCGGGGTGCTATCTGGTGAGGCCTCTATCGGCCGCCCCCGTGTACGTCTCCGCTGATCAGCCTCCTGCCTGGGCGCCGGGATTCGTCGGATTCGTGTTTGGGCGCACCGATCCGGTGCTTCGCTCGGCCTGCCGCGATGACGCGTTTGTCATTCAGGTCGACAGCATCATCTATATGACCACTCCAAGACTAGGGCACGCTCCCAGGTAGCTCGAGCTCGCCCTGCACCGGCATCTTCGCCGGGCGGTAGCGGTCGAACATCGCGCTCTGATTATTGAACCCATGCTTCTTGCGCAGCTTCTCGATGCGCCGCGATAGCGCCTTCGCGTAGTCGCGCGGCGCGTACCCATGTCCCGCATACGCTCGGCTGTACTTCGGTACCAGGTCGGGAAAATGCTCTCCCAACACGGGTAGGAAGCGATCGCGGATCGCGGGATACAGCCGCAGCGGCCCCGCGTGAATGAACCGCGCACCGGCGAGCTTTGCCCCCGCGAACAGGACGTCGAGCTGCGCTACGGCGTCCGTGATCCCGGGCAAAACGGGGGCGATGATTAACCCGGCGTTCACGCCGGCGTCCACCAGTTTGTGGAGGGCACGCAGCCGCGCTGCCGGGACGGGGGAACGCGCTTCGAGCTTGCGTGCGAGCCCCGCGTCGGCGGTGATCAATGAGACATGCACCTGGAGCTCGTTGCGCTTCTGCAGCCGGACCAGGAGGTCGCAGTCGCGGGCGATCAGCGGACTCTTGGTGATGATGCCGAACGACAGTCCTTCGCAGCGAGTCAGGTGTTGCAGTACCGCCCGCGTCACGCGGAACCGGCGCTCGGCCGGTTGATAGGGATCGGTCGCCGTCCCAATGACGATGCATTCGCCAAGCGGGACACGTTTGAGATCGGCCTCGAGTGCGCCGACGACCTGCTCTTTGACGAAGATCCGCCGCTCGAACGCCTCCCACCCATGCGGGCCGCGGTAATCCGCGAACTCGGCGTCGGTCAGCTTACCGGCGTCGTGCGCGCGCTCGACGACGTAGCGATGCGTGTAGCGCGCGTAGCAGTAACTGCAACCGAACTCGCAGCCGACGTATGGATTCAGCGACCAGTAGTCCATCCCGGTTGCCGAGGGGGGGTTGAGGACGCGCTTGGGAGTGAGCGAAACGAACCTCGTTCCACGCAACCGCTCGTCGAGAATGACGGGCGGATGGGCCGACGGGCGCTCGGGCGGTAAAAGCGGGAGTTGGTTAGCCACAACGTGCCCAGCCGCATTGGAGACACACCAAGCAGCCGGATTGGTGAGCGGTTTTGGCGCCGCACTCAGGACAGGGAGGAGGCTTAGGAGGCGCTTCCCGGGGTTTGCGCACCGCCATACACCCCGAATATAACCCGAAGCACGTGCTCAGCAACTCCGGCTAAGCAGGCTTCGCGAAGCGTCTCCAGAGGTAGTACACAGGCACGCCGAGTGCCACGATGATCAGACCGGGCCACGTGTACACCGGTTTCTTGATCAGCAGGTCCACGCAGATGAAGCCCGTCGCCAGGATGTACAGCACAGGCAGCCACGGGTACCCCGGTGCCTTTACAGGGCGTGGTAGGTCGGGCCGCTTGACGCGCAGGATCAGCAGGCCGATCACCGTCACCATGTAGAACAGCACAGCCGCGAAAATGATGTAGTTCAGCAGATCATTGTACGTGCCCGAGAGTGCCAGCAAGCAGGTCCAGACGGCCTGGACAATCAGTGCAAGCGCAGGGGTACGGTACGTGGGGTGCAGCTCACCCGCCTTGGCAAAGAACAGATTGTCGCGCGCCATCGCGTAGTAGACCCGCGCCCCCGACAGAATCAAGCCGTTGTTGCAGCCGAACGTCGAGATCATGATCGCGATCGCCATGATCGTCAGGCCCCCCTGACCGAACATCTGCTGCATTGCGGCGGTACCGACGGGCGGCCGCCCTTCAGTCCAGGTTTGGGCGATCGTGTCGATGGGCAGCACGTTCAGGTAGGCGACGTTCGCCAGGACGTACAACGTGACGACCAGCAGCACCCCCGCCGCCATGGCGAATGGGATGTCCTTCTCCGGATTCTTCAGCTCGGCCCCTGCGAAGCCGACGTTGTTCCAGGCGTCCATCGAGAACAGCGAGCCCACCATTGCTGCGACAATCACAGGGACCAGGGCGAGCGTAAAGCCGCCGGCGGGCCAAAAATTCGCCCCGAAATTGGCCGCGATCGCCTCGGCGTTGCGGCCGATCGCGAGACCGAGGACGATCAGCGCCGCGAGCGCCGCGGTCTTGATCGCGGTGAGTGATGTCTGGATAATCGCCGCGGTCCGTACACCGCGCACATTGATCCACGTCAGAACGATGACCGACGCAATGGCGAATAACCGTTGCCAGGACACGCCGAGGTTGTAACCGCCCACCGTGCCGCCGAGGAAGACGGTCTCGGATAGCGCGGGGAAGAGAACGGCGGTGAAGCGGGCGAACGCGATTGCAACGGCAGCGATCGTGGCAGTTTGGATGACCGTGAAGAGCGTCCACCCGTAGAGAAAGCCGAACAGGGGCGAGATGCCTTCGCGGAGATAGACGTAGTTACCGCCCGCCTTGGGGTACATCGCCGCCAGCTCGCCGTAGGTGACCGCGCCCAGCAACGTTACAACGCCGGACAGAATCCAAACGAGGAGCAGTAGGCCGGGGGAGTGCACCTCGCGGGTGATGGATCCCGACACGATGAAGATGCCGGACCCGATCATCGATCCGACGACGAGCGCCGTGGCGTCGAGGCGTGAAATCGCCCGGACGAACTCGACCCGCTTGGGGGGGGGCTGAACCGGAGTAGCAGTCATGAGGCGATAACCTAGTTGTCATTCCCACGGGCCGCTATCTTTGCGGTCCACCACGCCACCGGAGATACCGTGCGTCTCCTGCCGCGCGAAGAAGAGTTTTTCGATCTGTTCACCGAAGTCGCCACCCGCAACAAAGAAGCCGTGGAGCATTTGCGGCAGCTCTTTCAGGCGGCGCCCGACCGCCGCACGCCCCACGTCGAAGCGATCAAGCGGCTGGAGCATGAAGCCGATCAAGTCACGCATGAGGTCGTCAACCGCCTCGACCGCACCTTCATTACGCCGCTCGATCGCGAAGACATTCACCAGCTCGCGTCCGATCTCGATGACGTCATGGACGCGATGGACGGGACTGCCCGGCGCACACAGATCTTTCGGCTCGGCGTCGCGCCCCAGGGGGTGCTGCGCCTCATCGAGGTGCTGCAGCGGATGATGGGTGTGCTGGCAGAAGCGGTGAGCCGGCTCAAGAAGGGCGATGACGTCATGAAGTACGCCGTAGAGGCGAAACAGCTCGAGGAAGAAGGCGACGCGATCTACCATGAGGCGCTGGGACAGCTCTTCGAGAAAGAGCGCGACGCGATCGAGCTGATCAAGTGGAAAGAGATTTACGACAATCTGGAGGGCACCCTCGACCAAGCCGAAGACGTCGCGAATGTGGTCGAGTCCATCACGATCAAGCACGCCTGATGGCCGGCTCCGGCGCCGTCTGGTTCGTTCTGGCGATTCTGCTCGTCGCCCTCACGTTCGATTTCATCAATGGGTTCCACGACGCGGCCAACTCCATCGCCACCGTCGTTTCGACGCGTGTCCTGTCGCCGAGCGCAGCGGTGGTGTGGGCGGCGTTCTGGAACTTCGTCGCGGCGTTCGTCTTCGGCACCGCCATCGCGAAGACGATCGGGAAAGGACTGATCGACCTCAGCGTGGTCGATTCGACGGTAGTGCTCGGCGGCTTGCTGGGCGCGATCATCTGGGACCTGGTGACGTGGTGGCTCGGCCTGCCGACCTCGTCCTCACACGCGCTGATCGGCGGCTACGCGGGCGCCGCGGTGGCCAAAGCGGGGTTCTCGGCGATCATCGCGAGCGGTTGGACGAAGACGCTGATCTTCATCGTCGTCGCGCCGGTGATGGGCTTCACGCTGGCGCTGTTGATCACGGTGGCGCTCTCCTGGATCCTGCGCCGATCGCTACCCCGCAGGGTCGATAAAACGTTCCGCGTGCTGCAGCTCGTGTCGGCTGCCGCGTATTCCCTTGGCCACGGCACGAACGACGCGCAGAAGACGATGGGCATCATCGTCGCGCTGCTCGTGTCGAGCCAGGCGCTCTTCGTGAACTTCCCGATTCAGGCGTTCCACCTCACCGATGCGAATCACATTCCAGTGTGGGTCATTCTGTCTGCGCACGCGGCGATCGGGCTCGGGACGTTGTCGGGAGGCTGGCGCATCGTGAAGACGATGGGGCAGCGCATCACGAAGCTCACCCCGTTCGGCGGTTTCGCGGCGGAGACGAGCGGGGCTATCACGCTGTTCATCGCATCGTACTTCGGAATTCCAGTGAGTACCACGCACACGATCACCGGCGCCATCACGGGCGTGGGCGCGGCCCAGCGCATTTCGGCGGTACGCTGGGGAGTGGCGCAGCGAATCGTGTGGGCGTGGATGCTCACGATCCCCGCATCGGCGGGGATCGGCGGCCTTACCTATCTCCTGCTACGGGCAGTCGTTTAATCGAGCTTTAGTGTCAGTACCCGACGTTCAGTCAACCGGGGATGTCGTTGCCGTTGACGGCGCCGACGTCCAGCTCGGCGTGAAGCCGGAACATCGTCTGCAGGTTGGTGGTGAAGACTCCCGCTTGCAATCCGTAAGGTGACGCGTTCGCCCACGCAATCGCATCGCTCACCCGAGCTGTAAGGCGTGACGGTGACGAGCGGTGCGAAGACTTCCTCGCAATTCACTTTCATGTCTGCTGTGGTGTGCGTGAGGACGGTCGGCTCGAGGAACATGCCGTTGCGCTTGCCGCCCACTTCGATCCTGGCTCCCCCGGCCACTGCTTCTGCGATCCAGCGCTCGACCCGCTCCGCCGCGTCGAGCCCGATCATCGGCCCGACATCGGTGTGCTCGTCGAGCACATCGCCGACCTTTAACTGCTGAACGCGTCGAGTAAAGGCGTCGAGAAACGGCGTATAAACGGATTCGTGGACGTAAATCCGTTGCGTGGAGATGCATGACTGACCGGCGTAGGTAAAGCCGCCCACCGCACAGCGCGCCGCGGCCCACGGGAGGTCTGCGTCCGGCTCGACGATCACCGCCGCGTTGCCCCCCAGCTCGAGCAACACGCGTTTCGTGCCCGCCTTGGCGCGAATGGCCCAGCCGGCTTTGGCGCTGCCGGTGAACGTGATGACCCGCACGCGGGGGTCTTCGATGAGGATCTGCGCGACTTCGACGTGACAGGGAACGATGTTGACCGCGCCGGCCGGATAGCCGGATGCCTTGACGAGCTCGCCGAGTCGCAGGGTCGTGAGCGGGTCCTGCGGCGGCGGCTTCACCGTGATCGTCGCGCCGCAGGCCATCGCAGGCGCGATTTTGTGCGCGGCAAGCAGCACCGGAAAGT
>WNFR01000325.1_pt1 | contig 48676 bp, 40 predicted proteins | sample 5400221 | NCBI WGS metagenome assembly WNFR01 (sample SAMN13153357, study PRJNA577476) | soil metagenome | isolation source: 40 cm soil under Madrone tree | place: USA:California | collected 2016-06-14 | reverse complement strand
CGCGAACAGCTGTGCACCCCTCGAACGCTCCGATTCCGCGCTTGGTAATGATGGGTACGTGCTGTCAGCCACCTGGGCGGCTTGCCAATGCGCCAGCCCAAGCATATGGGCGCCCCGGCATGGAACAGGTCGGCGTCGCCGATGCCGTGCGGCAACCGACCCTCGGCGGCGGCCGTGCGCCAGGACTAACAGTCTTGGTGAGCCAGGGTCATGGAATATGGGGCGACCGGCCACTGACCAGGGGAAAATGCCAAAAAACAGCTGGCATGGAAGCAGACGGCCATCACGAAAAGTTGTTGGTATGCTCGTTGGTATCGCTGTTACTAGATCGTGATAATATCAAACAAATACAAACAGTTGTGCCATCAATTCGATGCCGGCCAGGGCACCAACCGGATTTTAGCGTCTCGCCTCCGGCCGCGACATCGTGCGTGCGATAGTACGCGAAGAGCTTGAGCCAATCGAGACGCGCCTAACGTCGATCGAGTCCGAAGTCGGATCGATTCGCCGCGAGCTGAATGATCTCAGCGAGAAGTTTGAGAATGTTTCCGGGTTCCGGAAGGAGATTTCGCTGGCGAAGCCGGCGGCGGCGCATCGTACGGCGACTGACGAATGATTTGTCCGTTCTGAGCGATCTTGGCGCCAGGTGACGTGTCGGAAGCCCAGGGCATGCCGCCAACGAAGGGCGCGTCGTTCAGGTTGTCCCACCCGTAGGCTCGATCCTTCTCTGCCTGAGACCCTGCTCCCGATTGATATATGTCCTTTGTGTCCCGCATCCCCACCTCTACGCAATCCTCCTTGTCGCGCCACATCCTGTTCCTAAGTTGATATCCGACGGTCGTGAAGGCGACGATCCGCCGGTCAGGCCAATATAACTGTGACAATGCCTTCAGCAGTTCGGTCCCCTCCGGCCCTCGCCCGGCGAGGCAGCTCATAAGAAAAATAGTCGAATTTGGCGCCGTTGCGTTGTAAATGCGTGTCAAGTCGGCAGCCATACTCGGGAGATTCTGTACCGAAAGCGCCTGACGTTCCGCTCCTGGGTCCACGGCCAAGTTTTCGGCGGGCGGGCCACCGAGATAGACCTCACCGGCTTTTCCGTGCGCATTTATTGCCAGCTGCGTCACCTGTCCGACGGTCGGGCACGGCTGCGGCTGCCCCTGACACGAAAGCCAGCTTATCAAGCCGATTGGGGGCTGGACACACATGTGCGGCGGCAAGTTGACCTTCACCAGCTGTTGGAGCTGGGTGGCAAGATCGGTCAAGTTCGCAAAATTAAATCCGATATCCCAACCGCCTTGTCCATTGAGCTGGCCGTTGGGATTCGCGGGATGCGACGTAGCACCGCCGAGCCGGGCATTCACGCAAATATTGCTCAAAAGTTCCGGGCGAGCTGCCCAAACCGCTAATGGCATTGGAACCTCCTTGGTGCGGACGCGATTTGACTATTCGCCTCGGAGTGGCTGGTGTTTGCCGTGCAGAATGTTAGTCGCGAGAATTCATGGCTTGGTTTGACGACGATCCGGGGTTGTCACCTCGGTAACAGGCGGCTCAGTTTAATCCCGACTATGATACCTTTTCGCCAACCGGCCTACACATAAGCTTACACATACACAGAGATGTTAGGAAAATAATATCTTATATCAAATAGTTATATATATATGATCTGACTCAAAATCAGGTGGTGGAAACATCGTGCTGGTTCGAGTCCGGCCAGGGGCACCAGGGCTTCGTTCGCATTCGCCGCGCACCCGTTTCGCGCCGCTGAAAGTCAAGCCGAAGTTTCCGCAATCGCAGTCAGCATTTCCAGCCCGCGCAATTACCTTGGCACGCGACCCTTGATCGCGTTGGCGCGCGCGCCGTAGGTGATGCGGCCCGCGGCGTCGGCCGGCAGGCGCGCGCGCATCCTCGCTTTGAGGCGTTCGACGTCGCCCGAAGTCATCGCGGCGACGGTCGGGCCGATGCTCGCGCCCAGCAGGCTGGTCGTCCAGAAATCGTCGAAATCGGCGAACGTCCGTTGCACCGCGATCTCCCGTGTCTCGACGGCATCGAGGTTCGCTCCCGTCCACAACTCCCGCAGCGCTTCCATCCGAGACACGTCGGACCGCGGCGGACGTAGCGGCGTAAGGCCCAGCGCACGCATCTCGGCGTGGAACGGTTCGGGAGGAAATCCGCCGCCGAATACGTCCCACACATAGGTCGCGACCATTCCGCCCGGGCAAACCACCCGCGCCATCTCGGCGACCCCTTTGGCCGGATCGGAAACGAAGAAAATAACCAGCGCCATAACGGCTGCATCGAACCTGTCTGCAGGGAAGGGAAGCGCCATGGCGTCACCCTGGCGGAACTCCGCCACGCGCGCCGCGGGTCGTGCGCGCGCATATGCGAGCTGCCCCTCCGACGGATCAATCCCCTGAACCTCGGCCGGCGCGCACCGTTCGACGACGAGCGCGGTGAAGGCGCCGTTGCCACAGCCGACGTCGATCCAGCGCAGGCCCGCGAGTGGCGCCAGCCAATCAAGAAAGATCTCGCCCGCAAGCCGGCTCCAGACTCCCATCATCCGCTCGTAGGCCGCGCCGTCGTCGAAGCGGATTTGCAGTTCGGCCATCGACATCCTCCTTCGCTCGGGCCGAGTTTCCACCGTGATCAGGTATAGGAGGCTATACGCGACTTAAAATGAGGTCGTGGAAACATCGCACCGGCTGGAGTTCAGCCAGGATACCAGGCAGCCTCGACCCAAGTCGCATCGTATCGAATCTTTCTGTTGGTATTGTTCATGGCCAATTGACGCACTGACGGTTCGGAGCATCGTATGCCGATGTCTGAACGACAGCTCGATTTTTTCTCGGAGAACGGCGTCGGGGTCGAGCAGGGCCCTTCACTAGGCGTGGGCCCTGCCCTGGTATTGTCAGAAATCGATGATGAGGGCGTGATCGCGGCAATTCCGAAGTCAAGTCTCGCCGACACCAACGCTCTCGCGGCGGAGGCGGGTCGGCGACGACTCGCCGCGGCTGTTCCGGCGCTCGCAACGCTCTGCCGCCGTTTCGCCGGGTTCGGGACCCGCCGCCCGGTCGCCGAGCAGGTTGCCGCGATCGAGGCGCTCGTCATGATCGGCGGCCGTGATGCAGCACATGCGGTTTCGCAGTTAATCGAGCGAGCCGAGGTGCAGGAGCCGACATTGCCGATCGCCGTGAGCGCGGCGGCGCGCCTCGGCTCAACTCTATCGCCGGATGCTTTGCGGCGCCTGCTGCGACATGCCGAGCCAAGCATTCGCGCCGACGCCTGTCGCTGTGCGCGTCCGTCGCCGGATGTGATCTTAATTTTGATCGATCTCCTCGATGACCTCGATCGGAGAGTAGCTATGTCGGCGGCATCCGCCCTCGGCCGAATGGGCAGGAACGAGGCGCGTCCTATTCTCAAAGGCCTGCTGCACGACGATCCATCGGCAGAGGTCATCGATGCGGTGTCGTCGATTGCCGACGAAGAATGCGCGGTCTTGCTCGGCCGCATTGCGCGGTCGCGACCGGCCCTGGCGGACGCAGCTCTCATCAGCCTGGAGAATATCGACGACGCCCGTGCGGCAACTATTGCGGCTGCAGTCCGGCGCCTGCGGCCGTGCGCTTCAATGAGTTTGTAAATCGAGTTCGTTCAACCGATAAATCGCATCGACGGAGCCCAATTCGGCAGCCCTTATATACCAATCGCGCGCCTGAATTGCGTCGGCTAAAGGATGGGTGCCGGGGACTTTGAGGCGCTTCAGCACGCGCGGATCATAAGTTCCGCCTAGTTCCAGCGCGGCTCGCTCGTCGCCGCGCTCATACCCGCGGTGCAGCATGAGACGCGCCGTCGGGAACGTTGTCGTTCGAGTATCGAACAAGGGCAATATTTGGCCGGCAAAGTGGTGGTGAATAGCCGGCGCGACGCGTCCACTATCTCCTGCTTGAGCGAGCGTGGCAAGTCGTTGATGAATTTCGCTACTACCGCAGGCGATCTCAAAATGATTCCGCGAATTCCTGCAGGCAGATTGGCCGTCGTGTCCGCATGCCGTGGACGACCGCGCGCGGGGTAGGTCCACACCCAATCCTTGAAAAACGACAGACCCTCCTGATTTAACACAGGCCCCATCGCCCTTACCGTATGGCGGCCCTTACTCCGGCGGGCGCAGTTCGATGCCGTAACGGGCGTAGATGCGCGAAATCGTGCCGTCGGCCAGCATGTCACCCAGGGCCGCGTCGATTTGCGCACGCAAGTTGTTGTCCGGGCCGATCATTCCGACCGCGAGGTTCCAGTTGAGATCGGGATCGTCGGCAAAGGCCGCAATCATGCGGATATGGGCGTCGGGGTGAACCACGTTGTACCAGCCGATTGCGGTCGGCGTGACAGCGGCCGCATCGACCTCGCCATTGGCCAGCGCCGCTATCAGCTCGCCTTCCAGCACGAAGGGCGTGGTCTTAATTCCGCGCGTGTCGAGCCTCATCGAGACGAGCGAGCCGACCAGCACGCCGACCCGATGCCCGGGCTCGAGACCGGCAAGCGATGTCACGCCAGATTCGTTGCGGACCGCCAGCACGACGCCGCTGCGCTGATAGGGCTGCGAGAGCCGCAATCCCCCTTCCACCGACGCTCCCTTGCTGGCGATCGCGTCGAACACCACGTCACAATCGACGCGGCGATATTGAAAGGCGCTGATCACCCACTGCCGCGTGAGCGAGACGCCGAGCCGTGTGGCCAGATTCTCAGCAAGCTCGACCTGAAAGCCCGGCACGGCGCCGGTCTTGCTGGCCCATGGCAGCGCGTCCGGATTGGCGCACAGCGTGACCGCGCCGCGATCCACGATGGCCTGCAGCGATCGCGGCAGCACGGCCGTGGCGGACAGGAGCAAGATCGCGACCGTGGCGCCGAGCTTGAGTGCAGATGTCATGTCGGAAGGCTCCGTCGTCTCGCGCTCTCAATTGCCATCGTCCCCAAGGGCGCGGATGTAGGCCAGGATGGCGATGATCTGGCCCTCCGAGAAGGCGCCGCCGAATGCCGGCATGGCGCCGGGCTTGCCATTGCGGATCCGCGCGACGATGAAATCGTCGCTGCGCTTGGTTCCCGCCAGCTTCGGCCCCTTGCCCTCGGTGCGGCCGCCGTCCTGGTGGCAAAAGCCGCATACCGAGGCAAACAGGGTGGGTCCGTCGATGTCGTTGGGCGACGCCTCAGGCGGTGGCGGAGCCGTGGCCTTCGCGGCCGGGCTAGGATTCTGCTGCGCCCAAACGCAGGCCACCCCGAGCGCAGATGTTACAAGTACCGCGCCAGTACGCAGGATCGATATCCACATCACCAGTGCCGGCGGCCCCCACCCTACCCTCCGCCGCAAGCGGGGGAGGGTGGGGGCTGCCCGTCCCTCTTATTGCTTAAGCGCGAATACGAACAGGGCGCCGGTATTCTTCGCAAAGCTCTTGAAGGGCTCGCCCCACAGCGCCGCAAACTCGTCGGACACCAGGCTGCCCCAACCGGCCGGCACGGCGATGTATTGCTTGCCGCCGGCCATGTAGCTGATGATGCCGGCGTTGTGGCCCATGCCGTTGCCATGCGACCACAATTCCTGGCCGGTCTCGGCGTTGTAGGCGTGCACGACGCCCTCGCTGTCCGGCACGAATAAGAGATTGCCGCCGGTGGCGAGGATGCTGGCGAGCGGCGGTTCCTTGTAGTTGATCTCCCACTTCTTGGCGCCCGTCACCGGGTCGCGGGCGTCGAGGCGGCCGCGCGCCGGCCCGTCCGGCGGCGCCACCAGCTTGAAGTCGGCGCCGATATTGAGCTGCGCCATCGGCTCAAGAATCGGCGTGGTCCTGATCACCGTAATGTCCATGCACCATTCTTGCGAAATCTTGTAATAGAGCTGGGTTTTCGGGCTGTAAGCGCCCGAGTTCCAGCTGACGCCGCCGGCGATCGCCGGGCACAGCGGCGTGTCGGCCTTGCCGGCGTTGAGATCGCGCCGGCCGATCAGTTCGCCGGTCTTCGGATCGATGCCTTTCACGAAGTTGATGTTCTTCGTGAGCTGCCAGACATTCTGCACCTTGCCGTTGGCGCGGTCGTAGACAAAAATGAAACCGCCCTTGTTCGGGTGCACCATGAGCTTCTGCCCGCCGCGGTCGATCGACAGGAATTCGCCCACCGCAGAGTCGAAGTCCCAGGCGTCGTGCGGCAGCTCCTGATGGTAGAACTTGAGCTTGCCGGTGTCGGGATCGAGCCCGATGACTGAGCTGGTGTAGAGATTGGTGCCCGGCCGCGGCCCGCTCTTCTGCCAGTCGGCGCCGGCCCAGTCGTAGAGCGGCGCCGGGTTTGCGGTGCCCCACCACACCGTATTGGTCTCCGGGTCGTAGGCGCCGGCCATCCAGCCACCACCGCCGCCGGTGCGCCAGGACTCGCCGCCCCAGGTCGCCTTGGCCTCGTCGGTGCCGGCGACCGTGAAGAACTCCCACTTCTTCTGGCCGGTCTTGCCGTCGACGCCGAAGATCGGGCCGCGCCCCGGCCATTCGCCGCCCTGGCTGCCGATGATGATCGTGTCCTTGACGGCGAGCGGCGCGCCCGTGAAGCCGACCGTGAGTTTCTTGGAATCGACAAGCCGCGTGTCCCACACCGGCTTGCCAGTCTTCATGTCGAGCGCGATGAGGCGCCCGTCGACGGTGCCAACATAGACATTGCCATTTGCGAGCGCGAGCCCGCGATTGTAGGGCGAGTGGGTTTGCTTGGCGACCAGCTCCTCGTCGAGCTCGGGCGCATAGGTCCACACCACCTTGCCGGTCGCCCCGTCGAGCGCATAAACGCGGCTGTAGGAGCCCGAATAGTAGAGCACGCCGTCGGCGGCAAGCGGCGTCGACTGGATGCCGCGGGTCGCGCGCTCGGGGAAATGCGTCCACGCGACTTCGAGGTTTTTCACGTTGCCGGCGTTGATCTGGTCGGCCGGCGAATAGTGATACGACTTGTAGCTTCCGTGATTGGTCAGCCAGTCGTTGGCGTTCTGATCGGCGGAGAGCAGCCGCGATGGGTCGACCGCGAACGCCGGGCAACTCATCATTGCGGCGAGCGCGAGCCCCGCACATCCTGTGAGATATTTTCCACGCAGTGCCATTTTGTTTCCTCCCTGGTTACGCATCGCCCGGCCGCTGGTAATGCAGCCGCGTAGTTGGAGCATTTTCACCGGTGTCGTTGCCCGCACCGCCCTTTGATCCGGGGATTGACCCGGGCAATCGAGTATCAACGATCGGAGGTCCTTGATCGCCCGTCAAGTCGGGCTCCGCGGCCGAAGCGGTCGCCATGCGCATGTCTGTAGCCGAGCAGCATGTCTGTAGCCGAGCAGCAAGGAGAACTTCCGACACCCTGTCGTGCCAGCCAACCCCCACCCTACCCTCCCCCGCAAGCGGGGGAGGGTAGGGTGGGGGTTCAGGAACAATCATCTACCCCATGAACCCTAAGTTGTGCCAAAAGAGTTTGACGAAGATGCGACTGCGCTACGGCAATCGCATGTTTCCCATGAAGCCAACCGTGCAGTGCCGGCAAAATTGCCCGGCACGGCGATCGTGATTGTGCAAGGCCCATACGCAATTTTGGGACACGCGGTCGCACCGCGAGGTTCAAGTGACAGGGGGGCGCAGAGTGAGGCAACCTTGGCGAAGCCGGGGCTCGCAGCAAAAATGCGAGACGCCCGTAAAGTACTGCTGCAACTTCTGTTCGCCACGGCCGGGCAATGGGACGCGATCATGACGTCGACGGGCATCAAGATTGATTGAACGCCGCGCCGTCATTTCCTTGTCTGCGCGCATTGGTTTGGGCAGATCTTTTGCTGCGATGCGAATGGCGGCTGCCCCTGCCAGAGTGTGACAATGTAGGGGGCCCCCTCACCCCGACCCTACCCCGACCCTCTCCCCGCAAGTGGGGAGAGGAAGCAGACCCGCGATGCTTCAATCCCTTCAGCTTGGCTGAAGCGAGCGACCACGGCGTCAACGGTTGCGCGGTCCTTTTACAATTATTCTAACCTACTGAGCTTCTTACGGCTTCGCCCTTGACGCTATCGACGAGCTGCCGCACATCAAACGGGCTGCTTACCGCGCAGGAGGTGACATTGACCGACACCGTAGCGTCAACTGCGTCCTGCATGCCCCTCGGCCAGGCAAATCGGGGATTCTGCGGACGGATCGATGCAATTCATGTCGGTGAAGACGTGCATGGCTTGGCGGCGCCCGAAATCGAGCGCCGTTTGCTCGAATTTGGATTCGTCGAGGGCGCCGAAATCAAAGTCCTCCATGAAGGTCCGATCGGCCGCGATCCCATAGCGGTGCGCATCAACGGCACGACGATCGCGCTTCGACGTCGAGAAGCAATGGCGATCCTGGTGACTTCATCGAACTGACCCTCATGAGCACGCAGAGCGAAATCGGCGTTCCGTACTTTGCGCTCGTCGGGACGCCGAACAGCGGCAAGACCGCCTTGTTCAACGCCCTTACGGGCAGCCGGCAAAAAGTCGCGAACTATCCCGGTGTGACGGTCGAGCGGAAGGCCGGCGTATTGCAGACGCCCTCCGGCCGCAAAGTCCATTTGATCGATCTCCCCGGCACCTATTCGTTGCGGGGCCGCAGCCCCGATGAGGAGATCACGCGCGACGTCGTGCTGGGCCGGCTCGTCAGCGAAACCACCCCGGATCTCCTGCTCTGCGTTGCGGATGCAACTAATCTGCGCGTCGCCTTGCGGCTGGTGATCGAACTCAAGCGCGTCGGCCGGCGGCTGATGCTCGTGCTCAACATGATCGACCTTGCACGCCGGCGCGGCATTGACATCGACCTTGATCGCCTGTCGGCCGAACTTGGCGTGCCGGTGGTCACTTCGACCGCGGTGCGCCGCGGCGGCACCGAGGAGTTGCTGCGCCGCTTGGACGACATGGCCGCAGGCCGGATGGAGCCGTCGGGCGAAAACACCTGGAAACCGCTGACCGCCGGCGAGCTGCGCGCCGCGCAGCGGGAAGCGGATCGGATCATCGCCGTCGCGGTCGGTATGCCGGCGCGACCGGACACGGTGAGCGCGCGGGTCGATGCGGTTCTTCTCAATCCGGCCGCGGGACTGGCCATTCTGCTCGGCGTTTTATTCGTGATGTTCCAGGCGGTGTTCGCGTGGGCGAAGCCGGTGATGGATCTTATTTCGTCCGGCTTCGACACGCTGGGCGAGGGGGTCCACGACGCATTGCCGGCCGGCCTGCTCCAGAGCTTCATTCAGAACGGCGTGCTCGGAGGCGTCGGCAGCGTGATCGTCTTTCTGCCGCAGATCCTGATCTTGTTTTTCTTCATCCTGATGTTGGAGGATCTGGGCTACATGGGGCGCGCGGCGTTCCTGATGGATCGCATCATGGGCGGCGCCGGTCTGCACGGCCGCGCCTTCATACCGCTGCTGTCGAGTTTTGCCTGCGCGATCCCGGGCATCATGGCGACGCGCGTGATCGACAACCGCCGCGATCGCTTGACCACGATCCTGGTCGCTCCCCTGATGACATGCTCGGCCCGGATTCCGGTCTACACGCTGATCATCTCGGCGTTCGTTCCCGCAACCCACGTTTGGGGATGGGTGAGTTTGCAGGGACTGGTCATGTTCGGTCTTTACGCGGCCGGCATCGTCAGCGCGCTGAGCGTTTCGTTCGTCGCCAAGCACCTCTTCCTGCGTGAAAACTATACCCCGCCATTCATGCTCGAATTGCCGGCCTACAAGCTCCCGAGCGTGCGCAGTGTCGCCATCGGATTGTATACCCGCGCCAAGATGTTCCTGCAGCGGGCCGGGACCACGATTTTTTTCATGATGGTCGTGATCTGGTTCCTGGCGTCGTTTCCGCGGCCGCCGGAAGGCGCCGAGGGGCCAGCGATCAATTACAGCCTCGCCGCCATGATCGGCGATGCGCTGTCGCCGGTACTGGCGCCCGTGGGATTCAACTGGCAGATCAATATCGCCCTGGTCCCCGGCATGGCGGCGCGCGAAGTCGCGGTTGCTGCGCTCGGAACCGTCTACTCCATCGAAGGCGGCAAGGAGGCGGCGGAGCAGATCGGCGAGGCGCTCGCCGGCAAATGGAGCCTTGCAACCGCGCTTGCGTTGCTCGCGTGGTACATCTTTGCGCCGCAATGCGCCTCCACACTGGCCATGATCCGACGCGAGACCGGGAGCTGGAGGTGGATGGCAATTACCTTCGGTTATATGCTGGCGCTGGCGTATGTGGCGGCTTTCGTCACTTACAATGTTGCCATTGCGCTCGGTGCGGGATAGCGGTTTCAATCAATTGAGATCATCTACGGCCGCTGCTCCGCAGCGCCTTGACCGCGTGTATCCACACCGAACCTCAGCGTCTAATGTCGGATATCGTACTTCCGGTGGACTCATTGGCCGAACGAGGCGATAATGGCCTTTCAACACCAAAATACCACTAGTCGAGTATCGCGGCATGGATCTGCCTCTTCGCGAGCGGTCGAAAGCACGACGCAAGGCCAGTGTCGGGGCGGTGCGGCGCCGGCATGTCATCTACGTCGCGGGTTATGAGCCGCGTGGTGCGCGGGGATATTGCAAGCTGTTTGAGCGGGAATGCGACCGCTTCCAGCGGGTTTGGCCGGTTTCGCTGACGATTGAGCCCACTGACCTCGATTCCGAGGATTTTGCGCGCTGGCTGGTCGATGTGCGCGCATCGCATTGGCAGGTTTCGACCACTTACGATTTTCTTCGACTCGAAAGATTCATCCGGTCCGACCTTAATGAGCCCATGGTGCGGCACATCCCGCGCTCGCTCGGCTGGGTCATCGGCGATCTCGTGAGCGGCGCGCTGTTGCGCATCTTTCGCGCGTCGTGGCGCTTTGGCCTGCACCTCTTGTTCGTTCAATTGGTGCTGCTGGCCTGGTTGGCATTCGCGGCCGCGATTGGCGCGACGGCTGGATACATCGTCACCGACCATCTCGGTTTGCCTGCGCCGGCCGGCATCGCTACATCTCTGCTGGCCGCACTCGCGTCTTTCCTTGCGCTGCAACCCGTCGCCCGCCGCTTCGGAGCGATCCAGATCCCCAGTTGCTGGGGGACCTTGCGGCGGTTCGCTCGGGGCCAGGCAACCTGGCTCGACGAGGTTATCGATATCGGTGCGCGGCGCCTCATGGCGGCCGTTCAGGGAAATGACGCCGATGAGATTGTGGTGGTCGGACACAGTGCGGGCTGCGTCATCGCGTCGGCAGTGATCGCACGCGCGCTGGAATTTGATCCGCAGCTCGGTCGCAGAGGACCCCGCGTGGTCCTTCTGACCTTGGGGTCCGTCATGCCGGCGGTCGCCCTCCATCCGGCGGCGCAAAGAATGCGGGACATCGTCGGGCGCCTCGCAGTGGAACCGGCGTTGGCCTGGATCGACTGCAAGTTCCGCAGAGACGTCATGTCCTTCGTGAAATGTGACCCGGTCGAGGGCGTCGGCGTCCATGTCGGCGGACGCCGATGCAACCCGCTGACATGGCGCATTCCTTTCAAGGATATGCTCTCGCCGCAAGACTACCGCCGTCTGCGATGGAAGTTCTTCCGCGTGCATTTCCAATACATCATGGCCAGCGATCGGCCGTGCCCGTACGACTACGTTTTGCTGGTCGCAGGACCCGTGGCGATTGCCGAGTGGGCGAAGAGACACTTCGAACTCACGCTTTCGTTCATAGGGGATGGAACGCATGACGGCCGCGCGCCCTCCCTCTCCCCTTCCTTGCCCTCCCCTGGGAGCGCGGGCGTCTCGCCCGCATCTTCCTTCACCACAACAGGGGCGGGCGGGACGCCCGCGCTCCCAGGAGGTGGGTAGAGTGGGGCAGGGAAGCGTTAAGGGAGGGGGCCGCCGGTCCATGAGCTTTCCGCGCCGCGTTGAACCCGAATTGCTCGATCAATTGCCCGCGGATGACCCCCGTGCCATCCGGGCGCGGCGCGACGTGAGGCGCGCCAACACGTTGATGATGAACGCAGGCATCATGGCATCGGCGCTGACCGAGTACGGCGCCGGCGTTAAGCCTCGCACCATTGTGGATCTGGGTTCGGGGGACGGCCAATTCATGTTGCGGGTGGCGCGCCGGCTGGCCGCGCGTTGGCCTGACGTCACCGTCGTTCTGCAGGACAAGCAGGATATTGTAAGTCGCACGACGCGCGAGGCCTTTGCGGCGCTGCGATGGCGCGTGGAGACGAGCGCGACGGATGTCTTCGACTTCCTGGCCAGTGCGCGATCTTCGCGCCCGGACATCGTCACCAGTAACCTGTTCCTGCATCATTTTGTCGACGAGGACTTGGCTCGCCTGCTCGCGAGCGTGGCGCAGCTTGCGCCGCTCGTGGTGGTCTGCGAGCCGCGGCGCGCCAAGTTCGTCGTCCGCGCGAGCCGGCTGTTGTGGGCGGTCGGATTCAGCAACGTCGGCGTTCATGAAGCCGTTGTCAGCGCCCGCGCTGGTTTCCGCGGCAAGGAGCTTTCCGCCCTATGGCCAACTCAGGGCCACTGGGAATTGCATGAGCAGGCGGTCGGACTATTCAGCCATTGCTTCGTAGCCCGGCGCGCCCCGCAATAGGCCCCCGATGGACGACCGTTCAATGCCTGTGCCCGTCCGCGTGACCGGCCCTGCCGCTTGGCGCTGGGCCTTGCGGTTCGGACTTGATCCGCTGATGGCCACGCGTCGCGCGCACGCCGCCTTTGGTCCTTTTATCGTACTTGCGGAAGCGCTGCCGTTTATCAGGCGTCCCCGCGCTCCCCTGCTGAACGTTCCCCTGGTGCTGACGGCCGGCGCCGCATTCAATCGCGAGCTCTTGTCCGACCCCGAGACATGGCGGGGGGTCAGCCTGTTGCCCGGCGGTCCTCGGAATTCGGCCGCGAGGCGGCTTGGCGCGGGTCTCACCCGCACCACCGGTCACCAACACGCGCACTACCGCAAGCTGGTGGCGCCGCCGCTGCGCAGAGCCAGCGTCAATGCATTGGCTGGACAAATGGCCCGGCTCGCCGAAGCGGAGGTCGCGTCATGGCCGGCCGGCCAGGCGATCGACCTCTGGGAATTCACCCGCCGCCTGATGCGCGGCTTCGCGGTCGAACTGCTGTTCGGCGGAAACAGTGAGCATGGCTATTTCATCGCGGATGCGGTCAGCCGGTTAATGGAAGACAAATGGGGCAGCAGCGCATTCGCTTTTCGGGTCAATCTTCCCATCACGTCCTATGGCCGCATCGTGCGCCAATCCGAGTTGCTCGAGCGGCGCGTTCTGGAATGGGCCCGCACCAAGCGCGGACAAGTTGACGATCGCGACCTCGCCTCGATCATCGTCAATAGTCCCGACGCCGACGGCAATCCGCCGAGCGATGCCACCATCGTGGGACAGATACCCTCCCTGTTCGCCGCGGCGTTCGAGGCCGGCCAAAGCGCACTGACCTGGACCTTGCTTCTCCTCGCCCAACATCCGCGCGTCGCCGCGCAATTGCTCGACGAGTTGCGCCACAAGATAGGCGGCAAGATGGGGAGCAAGATGGACAGCAATTGGCCGTCGTTGAGCGACGCCGGCGATCTTTCGTACCTCGATGCCGTGGTTAAGGAGTCCATGCGCGTTCTTCCGCCGGTGCCTTTTCAGATACGCGTTGCTCAACGCGATACGAAAATTTTCGGATTTCACCTGCCGCAAGGCGCGCGCGTCATTCTTAACACCTTCCTGACCAATCGGATGCCGCATCCATATCCCGACGGGGACGTGTTTCGACCGGAGCGATGGTTTGCGATCGCTCCGACCGCGTTCGAATTTCCAGTGTTCAGCGGCGGCCCGCACAGCTGTCCCGGCTATTGGTTTGGCTCGACCGCGGTCAAGGTCGCGCTCGCCGCCATCCTTACGCACTACCGCCTGGTTCTCGCGCCTAATACCCGCATCGACTACCGCGTCCAGCCGACCATGCGCCCGCTGCAACGGGTGCATGCGCTTCTGCACCTTCAGGACGGCGCGTTCACGGCGACTCCCATCAGCGGCAGGATTCGAGACTTGGTGACGTTACCGTGACGGCGGTCGGGTCTGGTCCGCTTTCCGGGAGGCCAATTATGGCGGCCCTTATCTGAGAAATAGCGCAACTGTGAAGTGCGCTTGGTGCGGATCGTGGTAAACTGGCGAAGCTCTGTCCCAAAAGAGCGCGGTCCCGATCTCCGTCCCCGCCCCCCATCTCCCCAGGAGGTCGGGACCGTTATTTGCGGAGTGGTGAAGAGGCGATCGCGGCAAAGCTAAAGACCATCGCGGGCTCTCGTTTCCATCCGGAATCGTCTCACTTCCTTTAGTGCCGAGCCATTTTCGAACTTGCCTTCCCATTGGTGCGCGGCCCCGCGCTACTCCTGGGAGCGCGGGTGTCCAGCCCGCTCTTATGGAGATGCGGGCGAGACGCCCGCGCTCCCAGGTGAACTTCCCTTTGCGACCGGTGCATGCTGCGTATGTTGTGGCGCCGTACTTCCCGTCGCGGTCCAGTTCCGCTATCGAAAAGTCGGGCCGACTGACATCCGGCGATTTAAGGATACCGAAATGACCATCAATACCCTCATGATTTGCGGCAGCCTGCGCAAGGGATCGTTCAACCGCGCGCTCATGAACGCGCTGCCCCCTATGGCGCCGGCCGGCATGACGCTCGCGGAAGCGCCGCCTTTCCGCGGCTTTCCGCTCTACGATGCCGATTTGCAGACAAGCAGCGGCTTTCCGGCGGACGTCGTGGCGCTGGCCGACGCCATCCGCGCCGCCGACGGCGTCATCATCATTTCTCCGGAATACAATTACACCATCCCGGGCGCGCTTAAAAACGCGCTCGACTGGGTGTCCCGCCTCAGCGACCAGCCGTTCAAGAACAAGCCGGTCGCAATCCAATCGGCAACCGGCGGAGCGCTCGGCGGCGCCCGCATGCAATATCACATGCGCATGGCCCTGACGTTTCTCAATGCCTTCATTTTTGGCACGCCGGAGGTCTTCGTCGGCATGGCGCAGACGAAGTTCGATGAGAAGACGTTGGCTCTCAAGGATGAGCCCACCCGCAAGATCGTTGCCCAGCAACTTACGGCGTTCGAGGCATTCATTGCGCGCGTGAAGGGCTGATCGCACGTCCACCGTCATAAATCCTGCGTCCGCTCTTGATGGTAAGGTATTTCTACCTTACATTAATGGCCTCAATATGAGGTCATGCCATGAGCACGCTCACCGTCACCGCCAAGGGGCAAATCACCCTACGCAAGGATCTCCTGAAGCATCTGGGTGTACACCCTGGTGAGAAAATTACCGTGGATAAGCTTCCCGACGGCCGGATCGAGATGAAGGCCGAGCGGCCGACCGGCAAGATCTCGGATGTCTTCGGCTTTTTGAAGAGGAAGAACGGTCCGTCCTTGTCGATTGAGGAAATCAACGAAATCGCCGCACGGGGCTGGGCCGGCAGGCGATGAAGATCACGGCCGATACCAACGTCCTTGTTCGAGCCATTACGAATGACGACGTGGGGCAAAGCAGAGTCGCCGAGGCGGAATTGGCCAACGCAGATGTCGTCGCACTCGCGTTGCCGGCACTGTGTGAGTTGGTGTGGGTGCTGTCGCAGGGCTACAAAATCCCTTCAGCCGAAATAGCGGAAGCGATCCGACGCTTGATGAACAGCGCAAATGTGGTGGCGAACCGGCCTGCGGTGGAAGCCGGGCTGGCTCTGCTGGATGCGGGTGGTGACTTTGCCGATGGCGTTATCGCCTATGAAGGAAGCTGGCTTGGCGCCGAGGTGTTCGTCTCTTTCGACAAGAAGGCCGTGAAGCTGATGGAGGCGCAAGGCGAGACCGTCCGTCTGCTGTCGTAGTGCCGCCGCGGCTTGACAGTTTGCGCCCGAGGCCATATTTCCCGACAGCTTTGGCACTCGATGGAGTTGAGTGCTAACAGCACACTCCCTTTCGATCATCCCCAAAGCCCTCTGTTGAGCGGCGACGAGGTCACCATGGCGAAAACCAAGTTCCGTCCTTTGCACGACCGCGTGGTCGTGAAGCGCATCGAAGCCGAGGAAAAGACCGCCGGCGGCATCATCATTCCGGATACCGCGCGCGAGAAGCCGCAACAGGGCCAGATCCTCGCAGCCGGCCCCGGCGGTCGCGACGAGGCCGGCAAGCTGATCCCCATCGATCTTAAGGTTGGCGATAAGGTGCTGTTCGGAAAATGGTCCGGCACCGAGGTGAAGCTCGACGGCGAGGATCTCCTGATCATGAAGGAATCCGACATCATGGGCGTGCTCACCTGAACGGAGGACGGAGGACAGATGTCAGAGGACAGACGGCAGAAGACGGATGCGCCGCGCTCGATAGCGTTCGGCTGCTGTCATCTGACATCCGTCATCTGACATCCGAAATAGGACATCCGTCATCTGTCGTCTGACATCTGAAAAGGAACCCAAGACATGGCAGCCAAACAGGTAAGATTTTCTAGCGATGCCCGCGACAAGATGCTTCGCGGTGTCGATATTCTCGCCAATGCCGTCAAAGTGACGCTCGGCCCCAAGGGCCGCAATGTCGTGCTCGATAAATCGTACGGCGCACCCCGCATCACCAAGGACGGCGTGACGGTCGCCAAGGAAATCGAGCTCGACGACAAGTTCGAGAACATGGGCGCCCAGATGGTACGCGAAGTCGCCCAGAAGACCAGCGATCTCGCGGGCGACGGCACCACCACCGCGACGGTGCTGGCGCAAGCAATCATCCGCGAAGGCGCCAAGTCGGTTGCAGCCGGCATGAACCCGATGGATCTCAAGCGCGGCATCGACATTGCGGTCGCGGCTGTCGTCAAGGACATCGAGAAGCGCGCCAAGAAAGTCGAGTCGTCCGCCGAGGTTGCCCAGGTCGGCACGGTTTCATCCAATGGCGACAGCAAGATCGGTAAGATGATCGCCCAGGCCATGCAGAAGGTCGGCAACGAAGGGGTCATCACGGTCGAAGAGGCGAAGTCCCTCGAGACAGAGGTTGAGATCGTCGAGGGCATGCAGTTCGATCGCGGCTACCTGTCGCCCTACTTCATTACCAATGCCGAGAAGATGGTCGCTGAGCTCGAAGACGTCTACATCCTGCTGCATGAGAAAAAGCTGTCCCAATTGCAGGCCATGCTGCCGCTCCTGGAAGCGGTCGTGCAGTCCGGAAAGCCGCTGCTCATCGTCTCCGAGGACGTAGAAGGCGAGGCGCTTGCCACGCTGGTGGTCAACAAGCTGCGCGGCGGCCTTAAGGTCGCGGCCGTGAAGGCGCCGGGCTTCGGCGACCGCCGCAAGGCAATGCTGGAAGATATCGCCGTCCTCAGCGGCGGCCAGCTCATCTCCGAGGACCTCGGCATCAAGCTGGAGAACGTCACCACCGCCATGCTGGGCCGCGCCAAGAAAGTGATCATCGAGAAGGAAAAGACCACCATCGTCGATGGCGCCGGCAAGAAGAAGGATATCGAGGCGCGGGTAGGCCAGATCAAGGCGCAGATCGAGGAGACCACTTCGGACTACGACCGCGAGAAGCTCCAGGAGCGGCTTGCCAAGCTGGCCGGCGGCGTTGCGGTGATCCGCGTCGGTGGCGCGACCGAGGTCGAGGTCAAGGAGAAGAAGGATCGCGTCGAGGACGCGCTCAATGCCACCCGCGCCGCGGTCGAGGAGGGCATCGTGCCGGGCGGCGGCGTCGCGCTGCTGCGCGCCAAGAAGGCGGTCGGCAAGATCTCCAACGAGAACCACGACGTACAGGCCGGCATCAACATCGTGCTCAAGGCCCTGGAGACGCCGCTCCGCCAGATCGCCGAGAACTCCGGCGTCGAAGGTTCGATCGTGGTCGGCAAGATCATGGAGAACAAGTCCGAGACGTTCGGCTTTGACGCCCAGAAAGAAGAATACGTCGACATGGTGGAGAACGGCATCATCGACCCCGCCAAGGTGGTGCGCGCCGCGCTGCAGGATGCCGCCTCGATCGCGGGCTTGCTGGTGACCACCGAAGCGATGGTCGCCGAAGCGCCCAAGGAAAAGCAGGCCATGCCGGCGATGCCGGGCGGCGGCGGCATGGGTGGAATGGGCGGCATGGATTTCTAGGACATCGGTTCGCCGAGCAGAAATCACAGTTGAGAGGGCGGCCTGAAGGCCGCCCTCTTACTGAGAGGTTCGGATATTGCCCAGCACCTACGACGTCATTGTGATCGGATCGGGTCTGGGCGGCCTGACGGCGGCTGCGCTTCTGGCCCGCGCGGGGCGCAAAGTCCTCGTGCTCGAGCGCAGCAATTCCGTGGGCGGGGCGGCTTCCACCTACAAGGCCGGCGATCTCGTTATCGAGGCGGGCTTGCATGCGACCAGCGACCCTCGCGATCCGCGCGATCCCAAGCACGACGTGCTGGCGCGGGCCGGCGTGCTCGACGCTGTGGAGTGGATTCCGACCGGCGCTCTTTACGAGGTTCGCGGCGGCCCGGTTGGGGCGCCATTCGTGCTTCCGGAGGGTTTTGCCGCAGCCCGCGCGGCTCTGCTGGCCCGGTTTCCCGGCGCCGGCGCCGGGATAGCAACGGTCCTCAGTGATGTCGAACGGATCGCCATGGGGCTTGGCATGCACGACGGCGCGCGGGCCGCCCTGCGCGACCCTCGCCAAGGCGCAGCCGCGCTGTACAAGCTCACACCGCTGGTGCGCGACTGGCAGCGCTCGCTTGGCGAGGTGCTGGCGCGCACCTTCGGGGACGACGAGGCCATCAAATGCGCGCTCGCCGCCAATCTCGCCTACTACCATGACGATCCCGATACGCTGTGGTGGGTGTTCTTCGCAGTCGCCCAGGGCGGCTATCTCGGCTCGGGCGCCCGCTTCATCCGCGGCGGCTCGCAGCGGCTGTCGAGCGCGTTCGCGCGGGCCATCAAGACCGCGGGCGGCGATGTCCTGGTGCGGCGGCGGGCGGTTGCGATCCGTCTCGATCGCGATGGACGCGCGGCCGGCGTGACGCATACGGACCGGCGCGGCGAAAACGAAAGCGAGCACGCCGCTCCCGTCGTCATTGCGAATGCGGCGCCGGCCGTAATCGCCGACATGCTGCCGGAGCCGGCCCGCACCGCCTTTGCGGCCGCCCATGAGACGCGCAAACTATCAATGTCGGTGTTTTCCGCGACCTACGGACTGTCGGCGCCGCCGGGCAAATTCGGTATGCGGGCCTATGCGAATTTCCTGTTGCCTGCGTGGATGCGCAAGCTTTCCGATTACCGGCGCAGCGCCGCATTGCTCAGCGAACTTCCGGGCGGCGAAACGCCGGTCATGACGGTGGTGGATTTCTCCGCGATCGATTCAGGCCTTGCGGGGCCGCCCTATCCGGTATCGGTGGTTGGCCCCGACCGCCTCGCCAATTGGGCCGGTCTCGACAAGGAGGCCTACGACGCCAAGCGCGACCGCTGGCGCGACGCCATCGCGGCCGCGATCGACCGCGAGTTCCCGGGCTTTGCGAGCCATGTCGTAGCGTCGGCGTTCAACACGGCGAATTCCATGATGAGCTATCTCGGCACCCCGCAGGGAGCAATCTACGGATTCGCGCCGCTGCCCCCGAAGGGGCCGATCTCGCAGGGCATCGACCGTTCGGTGAAGACCGCAATTCCGGGGCTCTATCTGGCCTCGGCATTTGCGGGCTTCGGCGGCTTCACGGGAGCCATCAAGGGCGGCGGCGACGCCGCCGATCGTATTATGGCGGAGACCTAGCTAAGCTTGCTATTATATATCTGCAGTTGTCGGAGGCTCCAGTGGTATGCTCCTGCACCCGATTTATTGCTGTGATCGTAACGTTACTAATTGGGCCTGTTGGCTTGTTTTTTGCAACGCTGGCACTTGCCTTTTTCAAGAAAGTCCTGGCGGCAGTTTGGACCGGCGTTTTTGTGCAGCAGGACTTGAGGGAAAACAGTGGTGACTCTACGATTTTACGGGCCACAGACTCTGATTTGTTCTGGAGTCAGGTTGAGTTTTACACTGTAGTTTCCGTTGTATTCTGTTTGATTGCAGTGACTATTATCTTGCCACTAGTGATCTACATCAAGATTGCTTTCGAACGCCCGAGAGTGAGCAGCGACTCTTGCGGTAAAGCCAGCGTGCATGAGGAAGCGTAGCCCGGGTTGAGCGCCAGCGAAACCCGGGACAGCGTCGCCTATTGATAGGCCGTTCCTGGATTTCGCTTCGCTCAATCCAGGCTACTCCGGCTAATTCGTCTGCCTGAGAAACCGCAGCGTCTTGCCGCCGGTGAGCACCAGTGCAGAGTCTTCCATCCGCCAATTGGTCACCTGGTTGAGCGCCGTCAGGAGGTCGTCATCGGCGCGGGCGCGGTCGGGCGGACACTGGCGTGACGACATTTCGCCGGTGATGATCGTGATGGTGTTCGCCGCGACAATGAGCTGGGCCTTGACGCTATTGCACCACAGGTCGATCTCGGCGGTGCCGTTTTGCCCGATATCGAGGAGCGGAATCTTCTTCGATCCGCGCATCGGGTTGACATCGAGGACGAGTTCGCTGCCGAACGGGAACTGCTCCGCGAACGCATGCGGCGCCAGGCAAAGAAAGATCGTACCGCCGATCGCCGCAACCGCTATGGAACGGCCCCGCCAGCGTCGTACCCGACATAATTCCATGATAACCTCACCCTCCGGCCATCCCGGTAGCCCCCACCCTACCCTCCCCCGCTTGCGGGGGAGGATAGGGTGGGGGCCGAACGACACCTTTGAAAGCCGTCCAGCGCCGTTTCATCGTGGCCGGGCGGAGGATTTATTCGAAGCGCCGATGTAAATCAACGAGGAGCGAAATCATGGATCAACGCATCATCAACCTCTACCATCATTTCACCCATGGCGGCATGAACCGGCGCCAATTTCTCGACCGGCTCGCCGAGCTGGTCGGCTCGACCGCGGCTGCCGCCGCGCTGGTGCCGCTGCTGCAGAACGACTACGCCAAGGCCGCGATCGTTGTGCCCGACGACCCCCGGCTTGTGGCTGAACGCGTGTCCTATGATTCGCCGAAGGGAAAAATCAGCGGTTACCTGGTGCGGCCGAAGGACAAGAGCAAGCGGCCGGCCGTGCTCGTCATCCACGAGAACCGGGGATTGAACCCCCACATCGAGGATGTCGCCCGCCGATACGCAGCGGAAGGCTTTTTGGCGCTGGCGCCCGATCTGTTGTCAGTCAATGGCGGCACGCCCGCCGACGAGGACAAGGCGCGCGAGCTTCACACCAAGACGGAACGCGAGGACATGATCGCGGCGGCCGTGGCCGGCGCCGCCTATCTCGCCAAGCATGGCGAATCGACCGGCAAGGTCGGCACCGTCGGGTTCTGCTTCGGCGGCGGCGTCGTCAATCGGCTCGCGACCGACAGCCCCGACATCGCGGCGGCCGCCCCGTATTACGGCACCCAGCCACCCGCCGAGAAGGTGGCGAACATCAAGGCGCCGCTGCTGCTGCACTATGCCGAGATGGACGAGAACATCGACAAGGGCATCCCGGCGTTCGAAGCGGCGCTCAAGGCGGGCAACAAGCGCTACAGCCTCCATATTTATCCCGGCACCCAGCACGCCTTCAACAACGACACCGGCGCCGCGCGCTACAACAAAGCAGCCTCCGACCTCGCCTGGAGCCGCACGCTCGCGTTCTTCAAGGAGAATCTGGGCGCGCCGAAGGGGGTGTGAGGCTGACGTGCTTCACCTCTCCCCGCAAGCGGAGAGAGGGAGAAGAGAGCTCGCCTCTCATCCGATGGCGACCTGATGCGCGTCATCCGCCTGCTCAAGCAAGCGCACCGCCTTTTCGATGCGCTCGGCTGCGGAAGCAAGCGCCGCCGCAATATCCGCCTCCATCGCCTCCGAGCGATCCACAGCGGCGGCGCGCGCGCGTTGCAGGGAGGTCAACTCGGTCTCGATCCGGTGCATGCGCTGGCGCTGCTCCGATAGCTCGTCGATGAGGATAAGCGCCGCCATGATGGTGAGCCGCATATCCCCGATTTCCCCGAACGTGCCGCGCAAATTCGCGATGCGCTGATCGAGATCGTGGGCCAATCGCGCCAGATGATGTTCCTGGCCGTCATCGCAAGCCATGCGATATTGGCGACCGTTGATGCTGACGCTCACGTGGGCCATGGGTGAGTTCCCGTTGCCCCCTCCCTACCCTCCCCCGCGAGCGGGGGAGGGTAGGGAGGGGGGCTCAATTCCGGTTGGCCGCAATGACCGCCCGGATGGCGCTCATCGCCTCGTCGATCCGGCGCACCGCCTCGCGATTGCTGCTTTCAAGCTCGCGGGTGCGCGCCCGCGCCACATCAAGTTCCGACGCCAGCCGCGATCGATCGATGTTGAAGACGTGAACCTGCTCGGTCAGCGCACCGCCGCCGCGGGCGTTGCCGAATCGCTGCTCCAAGACGGCATCGAGCGCATCAAGCGCATTGATCACACGTTTGACGGCCTGATCGAATCCGCTCGTGGGGTTCGTCATGCTTTCTGGCCCGGACATATCCTGACCGCCTCTGTTTGGTCGCCTTTCCGTCCGCCCGTTGTAAACCTTACGGTTATCGTCAGCCGGGCGTCAACGCAAACGCCGGTTCCCCGGGGAGTTCTGCCCAGCTTGTCTGGGAGCGCGGGCGCTCTCCCCCTCCCGTCCGTGTCCTCAGGTGCGCACGGGGGAGCGTGGGGGCAGGCAGGATGCCCGGACTCTCGGCATGCGGCTGCGGCCACGCACGCTTGTCGGCGCTAGCGTATTTGTGCCAAAGCTTGCGGATGTCCCCTCCCTTCCCTCCCCCGCAAGCGCAGGGCAATCGCATCTCCTCCCCGGCTTTGCGGGGAGGGCAGGGAAGGGAGCCAGGCCGGCGGTCAAGATGAGGGGGTGCGGATGCGCTATCGCTGTGCGGTGCTAGACGACTATCAGAACGTCGCCCTGAAGTTTGCCGATTGGGGACAAATCGCGGCGGACGTTGACGTGACGGTGTTTAACAAGCCGATGGGCGCGCCCGACGAGGTCAATCGCACCCTCAAGGATTTCCACATTGTCTGCATGATGCGCGAGCGCACGCCGTTCCGCCGCAACACCATCGAGGCGCTGCCAAATCTCAAGCTCCTCATCACTACGGGCGCGCGCAACGCCTCGATCGACATGACGGCTGCGGCCGAGCGGGGTATTACGGTGTGTGGCACCGGCTCGTTCGGTAATCCGACCACCGGCATTGCCTTCGGCCTCATCCTGGAGCTGACCCGGCGGATCGGCCACGAGCACGCGCGGCTGAAGTCCGGCGAGCTTTGGCAGGTGACGCTTGGACCGGACCTCGAGGGCAAGACGCTCGGCGTGATCGGGCTTGGCAAGCTCGGCCTGCGCGTTGCCGGCGTCGCCAAAGCGTTCGGCATGAAGGTGATCGCCTGGAGCCCCAATCTTACGCCGGAAAAGTGCCGGGAGGCAGGCGTCGACTACGCCACCAAGGATGACCTGTTCCGCAATGCCGATATCGTCACCATCCACGTCCAGCTTGGCGACCGCTCGCGCGGCCTGGTGACGGCAAAGGAATTCGCCCTGATGAAGCCGACCGCCTGCATTATCAATACCGCGCGCGGGCCGATCATCGAGGAAAAGGCGCTCATCGCCGCGCTCGACGAGCGCCGCATCGCCGGCGCCGGCCTCGATGTGTTCGATATCGAGCCGCTGCCGCTTGACCATCCCTTCCGGCGGATGGACAACGTGGTGATCACGCCCCACCTAGGCTATGTGAGCGAGCAGAACTATCAGCACTACTTCCCCGACATCGTCGGGAACATCCGTGCTTTCATCGACGGCAAGCCGGTGCGGGTGATCAAATAATCGCGCGAAATTGTTCAGGGACCGAAACGTCGCATGTCTCGGGCTGCCGTTAGCGTCTTCGAAGCAGAGGTCCCCTCGTGAGAAAACCGATCCTGATCCTGAATGGCCCCAACCTCAATTTGCTCGGCACCCGCGAGCCGCACATCTACGGCTCGACGACCCTCGCCGAGGTCGAGGAGATGTGTCGGCGCCGGGCGGAGAAGCGCGGGTTCACGATCGTATTCCGCCAGTCGAACAGCGAGGCAGAAATCATCGACTGGATCCACGGCGGCATCAACGGCGCCGACGGGATCATCATCAACCCGGCGGCCTTCACGCATACGTCCGTCGCGATCCTCGACGCGCTCCACATGGTCAAACAGCCCATCATCGAGCTGCACATTTCGAACCCGCACAAGCGCGAAGCGTTCCGCCATCAATCCTACGTCACCTTGGCGGCCACAGCCCTGATCTGCGGCCTCGGGGTGAACGGCTATCCGCTCGCGGTCGATGCCATGGCGGATCTGCTGGAGGCCCGGAAGGGCGCGGCGCAAGAATCATAGGCGTATTCGCCGCAATTCCTACTTGGTCATGGCCGCGCTCGTCCTGGCCATCTCGATAATCAGGCGCTGTGCCCTCCTGATCGAGGTCGCCGGGACAAGCCCGGCGATGACCAATTGGCCACCGCGAACTCTACCCGATTGCCCGCCTGCAAGGCGCTCCGTTCGCGCGCCTTTTTCCTCGCCGACGGATGGTGTAGCGTTCAGTGTCGATTTTGGCGCCAGCAAATGGCCCATCGCGGCCGGCGGCACCGAGACTAGGGAGTTTGCGATGAAACGTCACGCGGCCCTCGCGTTTGCAGTCACGGCAGCACTCGGCTTAGCGCCAGCCTTTGCACAGCCCGCCTCGGATACGATCGACGCTCATCTTGCCGCCGCCAAGAAGGCGGCCGGGTTCGATTTTCCGGGCTTGCTCGGCGCGCTCTGCGTCGCCCCGCGCAACGCACCGACGCCGGACGTAAAGCCCGGGCCACCGCCGCCCGATCGGAGGAACCGGTATACCGAGCCCGCAAAGGTTTTCGATGACGTATATTTCGTCGGCACGAAAGATCGATCGTCCTGGGCGCTCACCACGCCAGAAGGGATCATCCTGATCGATACGACTTTCGAGTATGAATCCGAGGAGGTCATTGTCGGCGGCTTGAGAAAACTTGGCTTCGATCCCGCCAGCGTGAAATACGTCATTATTTCCCATGCCCATCCGGGTGAGGTCGGCGGCGCCAAGCTGATGCAGGACCGCTTCGGTTCCCGCATCGTCATCGGCGAGGGCGATTGGGAGATGATCGAACAATCTGTCAATCGGTTTCCGAACGGCAAGCCCAAGCGCGACATCGTCGCGACGGACGGCCAGAAGATCACGCTTGGCGGCCGGACCGTGACCCTGGTGCTGATGCCCGGCCATACCCCCGGCACGGTCTCCATGATCTTTGAGGTGAAGGACAACGGCACGCCGCTGACGGTCGCGTTTTCGGGCGGCACCGAGTTCAACTTCGTGAACGACGTGCCGCATTTCGACACCTACATCAATTCCGCGCGCAAATTTGCCGCCACGGCGGCGGCCGCCGGCGTCACTGTTTTGATGACGAACCAATCGGAATTCGACAACGCGGCTTCCAAGATCAGGATGCTGGCGGCGCGCCGGCCCGGCGAGCCGCATCCGCTTGAGGTCGGTCGTGACGCAGTGCAGCGCTATTTCAGGGTCTTCGACGAATGCGCCCAGGTGGCTCGGCTCAAGCTCATCAAGTAGCCAATTCTCACGGGCGACCGGTCTGCTCCCTCTCCGCTTGCGGGGAGAGGGTCGGGGTGAGGGGGCCTGTCCAAAAGGGCGGACTCGTGGAGGGTAAAGGTGCCTTTCCACGAAGCTCAGACTCGTGGAGAGGCCCCCTCACCCGGAATTTGCGCGAAGAGCGCGCAAATTCCGACCTCTCCATAGCCCGTCCAACGGGTCCGGCCTTTGGCCGGCCCGATGACAGGCTCCGACGGGCGTAAACGCCCTTATGGCAAGCGGGGAGAGGTAACGTTGCCCGGCTGTCGCTTAACTTAACGCCTATGAGGCTGCCCCTACAGCAGACCATGCTGGGAGGACGCCGCGTCTAGGGCCCGAAGGTGTAGCGCAAGCCGCCCACGACGGCCGTGCCGTTCAGATTGTCACCCCATCGGAAGTCGCCACGGGCGAAGCCAATGAAGCCCGTGTTCAGAAGCTGCGCCGAAAGCCCGAGGCCGGCCTGGTAGAAAGTGCCGATCCGAGACAGCGACAATGGATCGGAAACCCCACCGTTCGCAAATGTAGCACTGGACTGCCCGCCCAGTTCGCGCCAAACGCTCAGCGTTCCGAACGGCTGCAACACCAGCGCGTCCGCCACAACGAACGAGGTGCCGACCCGCGCTCCGCCATGGACCAGGAAGCTGAATAGCGAGTCGAAACTGATGGTGCCCGCAGCGATGCCCTGAGCCGTCTGGCCAAGGTTCGTCTGCAGCGTGTCGAATTGGGTCTGCGTCAAGCCAAATCCGGCGGCCGGCTCGACGAACCAGTTGTTTGCCAGATTGAAGTGATACCCGGCGGAGCCTGACAGGCTGTCGCCATGGCCCTTCAGCTCGGCATTGTTGAGGTTTGCCGGGACGTTTGTGACGTGGGTATCCACCCAATCATGGCGGGCCTCCAGATCCATGAAAAATGGCCCATGGGTCATCACACCATAGACGCCGGCAAACGGAACGTCGAACTTGACCGATGTCCCGGACCTGGAGAGGAGCTCGTCTGCGCTCGCGTTGACGGCGCCGCCCATGATGCCGAAATGGCCGTTCCAACCGCCGCCGCCGAAATTCAATATGCCGGTATCGACGCCAATCTCGTAGGCATTGAAGTCGGTCTTCACCCGCAATGCGGAGGAAGTGCCGCCGAAGCTCTCGAAGGCGGTCGTTTTCGTGGTTGTCTGGCCGATGGTCGCCCGCGACCATACGCCGCCCGTCCATTTATCCGGGTCCTGGCTCTGTGGCGACGCCACGAACGGGGCTGTCGACTGGTGGAAGCTGGTATCGATCGCCGACAATGCCGCCATGACGCTGGCGACCGGCGCGCCGGTCGCCCCGACATTGAGGGTCCGCACCAAGTCCCAATTGCCGTTGCCCGCCGACTGTAGAGATACGTTAACGAGACCGAACGACCCTACGCCGGTCCCGGTCGCGGTCGCCGTCAAGGTGCCGCTTCCGGCCGCTCCGTTGTTTATGAACACATGGGTCCGATCGCCCAGAATGACCGGGCCGCCCACCCTGGTGAAGTCCACCGTAGTGGAGCCGCTGTTGCCGGTCTTGGAGACAACCTGATCCGATTTGCCCTCGTTCGCCGAAAGATCATCGGCCATCTTGACGGTGGAGCTACCTGATCCGGTGAACGAGCCGGTGGTCAGCTTGTTGGCGGTCGCCGTCGCGCCGCCGGTGAGGTCGATGGTGCCGCTATTCACAAAGTCACCGCTGACCGTCGGGGTCCCAAACACATTGACGAGGCCCGCATTGCGCACGCCGCCGGTAACCAACTGATTGGTCGCCGGCACAGAGCTCGTCCCCAAATTGATGATCCCGCTGGTGTCGTTGGTGAGGTTGCCGATCCAGCTCGATCCATTGGTGAGCGTGACAACTCCGGTGTTGCTGTCGAGGTTACCAGTCCAGGTGCCCGAATTGCGGATGAAGCCCGAGTTGTCTACGTCGGCATTGTAGATGCCATTGTTGATCACAACGCCGGAGTTGGTCAGCGCGTCGGTAATAATCCCGTTGTTGAGGATCCAGCCGTTGTTGGTGACATCACCGGCCGTCACTCGGCCGTCATTGATGATCCGGCCGCCGCGCTCGTTGGTGATGTCATCTGCCGTCAGCTTGCCGTTGTTGACGACTACGCCGCCCTTCTTGTTGGTGACGTCGTCCGCCCGCAGCCGGCCATCGTTGACGATGCGACCGTTGTTGGTTAGGTCGTCCGCGGTCAGCTTGCCCTTGTTGACGATCAAGCCGTCCCGCTTGTTGGTGATGTCGTCGGCTCGCAGCCGGCCATCGTTGATGATGCGGCCGTTGTTGGTCACGTCGTCTGCGGTCAGCTTACCCTTGTTGACGATCACCCCGTCTCGCTTGTTGGTGATGTCGTCCGCCCGCAGCCGGCCATCGTTGATGATGCGACCGTTGTTGGTTAGGTCGTCCGCGGTCAGCTTGCCCTTGTTGACGATCAAGCCGTCCCGCTTGTTGGTGATGTCGTCCGCTCGCAGCCGGCCATCGTTGATGATGCGGCCATTGTTGGTCACGTCGTCTGCGGTCAGCTTGCCCTTGTTGACGATCACACCGTCGGTCTTGTTGGTGATGTCGTCCGCTCGCAGCCGGCCATCGTTGATGATGCGGCCGTTGTTGGTCAGGTCGTCTGCGCTCAGCCTGCCCTTGTTGACGATCACACCGTCCGTCTTGTTGGTGATGTCGTCCGCCCTCAGCTGGCCATCGTTGATGATGCGGCCGTTGTTGGTGAGGTCGTCCGCGCTCAGCCTGCCCTTGTTGACGATCACGCCGTCCCGCTTGTTGGTGATGTCGTCCGCTCGCAGCCGGCCATCGTTGATGATGCGGCCATTGTTGGTCAGGTCGTCCGCGGTCAGCTTGCCCTTGTTGACGACCACGCCGTCCCGCTTGTTGGTGAGGTCGTCCGCTCGCAGCCGGCCATCGTTGATGATGCGGCCGTTGTTGGTCAGGTCGTCCGCGGTCAGCTTGCCCTTGTTGACGATCACACCGTCCGTCTTGTTGGCGATGTCGTCTGCCCTCAGCCGGCCGTCATTGATGATGCGGCCATTGTTGGTCAGGTCGTCCGCGCTCAGCTTGCCCTTGTTGACGATTACGCCGTCCTTTTTGTTGGCGACGTCGTCCGCCCTCAGCCTACCGTCGTTGATGATGCGGCCATTGTTGGTCAGGTCGTCTGCGGTCAGCTTGCCCTTGTTGACGATCACACCGTCCTTCTTGTTGGTGATGTCGTCTGCGGTCAGCTTGCCCTTGTTGACGAGCACGCCGCCGGTCTTGTTGGTGATATCGTCCGCGCTCAGCCGGCCGTCATTAATGAGCCGGCCGCCGCGCTCGTTGGTGATGTCGTCTGCGGTCAGCTTGCCCTTGTTGACAATCACGCCGCCGAACGCGTTGACGACGTCGTCCACCGTCAGCGCGCCGTGATTGACGTAGGTGCCGAAGTAGTTGACCAAATCGCCGGCCTGCGTCGCACCAAGCGATAAAGCCAGAAATGCGGGCGCGGCCACTACCGCCGTACCGGCGAGAAGGGCACCCCGACAGCGCTTGATCACACAGGCAAACGATTCTGCCTGCGCAGACTTCTCGCCCCCACTCATCACCCCTCCCCCTACACCGCTACCTACACAATGTTACTAGGCCTATCCCCAGGTAGCATCATAACGATAACGTAACATTCACGACTTTGCTGTAGCGCAGTTGCAACAGGTGGCAAAATTGAAGCAAATTTTGGCGCGTTCACAGGCGAGCCAAGATTTGAGCGCAATCACAAGAGCTGTGAGAGCCCCCGCGTCGTCCGGGGACGGGGGCCCGCATTGCGCTTCGCTCCATGCAGGCGACAGCTCGGGCGCGAAATCCGCTTCGCCCGCCCTGCGGCTCTGAGCAAAACCGCGCAGGGGGTTGACATTGCAGGAAATTTTCGCGAGATCCCGATTAAACTCGTGGTCTCGGGGAATTGTTCACTGGCGGCTCTGTGCTTCCGATTCGCCTGAGTTCCTAACAACGTCGGGGCGATTCGAAGAGGTGCTATGAACTTGCCCATCAGCTTAAGTGGACTCCGCCCGACCTCGCCCAAATTGGCGGTGGTCGTATTCCTTCTGTCCTCGTTCCTTGTGTTCTCGACGCTGCTGTTAGCCAGCCCCACTCACAGCTTCGCCGCCGACGCCGCGTTTACGCAATGGCTCGCCTCGCTGTGGCCGGAGGCGCAGGCGATGGGGGTATCGCGTACGACGTTCGAAGCCGCAACGCGGGGGCTCGAGCCTGATTTTTCGCTGCCCGATCTCGCCATCCCGGGCAGGCCCGAGGCGCCGCAGCCCGGCCAGCCCGAATTCGTTCGAACGCCTGCCGACTACCTCAGAGATTCTACGATTTCGCGACTCGCCGCAAAGGGGGCGAAGCTGCGTGATCAGTACCGCCCCGTGCTTGATCGGATCGAGCAGCGGTTCGGTGTGCCGGGTGCCGTCGTGCTCGCGATCTGGGGCCGGGAAAGCGATTTCAGCATCCACAGCTCGGGGCAGAGCGCCATTCAGGTGCTGGCGACCCAAGCTTATGCGGGCAAGCGCAAGGACATGTTCCGGCAGGAATTCCTATTGGCGCTGAAGCTGTTGGAGGAACCCGACGTCCGACCCGCCGATTTGCGCAGCTCCTGGGGCGGTGCCATGGGGCTCACCCAGTTCCTGCCGTCCGAGTTCTACAAACACGCGGTCGACTTCGACGGCGATGGCCGCCGCGACATCTGGCATTCGGTGCCGGATGCGCTGGCCTCGGCCGCCAAGCAGCTTGCCGACAAAGGCTGGCAACCAGGCCGGCGTTGGGCCTACGAGGTGCATGCCCCGGAGGGCTTCGACTGCACCCAGGGCGTGCCCGAGGTGGTGCGTCCGATCGGCGATTGGCTGAAGGCGGGCTTTGTTCCTGCCTATGGGCGGCGGCTGCGCCCCGACGAGCTTGCCGAGACCGCTTCGGTGCTGCAGCCGGAGGGCATTTACGGCCCGGGGTTCCTGACGCCGAAAAACTACTTCGTCATCAAGGAGTACAATTTCTCCGATCTCTACGTGCTGTTCGTCGGCCATGTCAGCGACCGCATCGGTGACCCCCGGCCTTTCGAGACGTCGTGGAGCAAGGGCGCGCAGATGCGCACCGCCGACGTGGAAGCGATGCAGAAGGGTCTGACGGCGCGTGGGCTCTACGAGGACAAGATCGACGGCAAGGCCGGCATGAAGACCCGTGCGGCGCTCGGCGCCTACCAGAAGGCCAACGGCCTCAAGCTCGATTGCTGGCCGACCTCCGCCGTGCTCGACCACATGCACGCTCACCCGGCCGCCGCGGCGGTGCGGTGAGGCGGGACTCCAGCGGGTTGACTTGTAAATTCGGCGACGAGCCTGCTGGCGCAAACGCAGGAGGCGGCGGATGAGCGCCGTCGCCGACCTCCGCCTAAATATCGTCAAAGGAATTAAATTTAAAGGAACAAAAAAGGGCCAACGGATTTAAAAATACGGTCTCACGTTTCAGCACAGGCACTGAATCGAGACTTGGTCTGATCAGCAGGTCGCGACCGCTGAGCGTATTTTTATCTTATCCAGAATGTGGTGGCATCGATGGCACACGCACTGAACTTTACCGTTCCAATCAAACAAGATCCGGCTTCTCTCGCGATACTCGCTTCCGTCAAGGCGAAGTTTGCGAAGGAAATCCAACCTAAAATCGAAGACGCTGCACGGCGATCGAAGATCGTGCATTTCGCGCGCATCGTGGTAATTCATGACAAATACATACAAGTACTAACGGAGTACGACGGCAGTCACGAGGAATACGCCGAGTGGTTTCGTAAAAATCTAAACGATCTGTTCAAGGAGGTGTTTTCATTTGCGGATGTTTCCGTCGACTGGGCTACGGTAAATAACCAGGCGGCATTTTACGAAGTATCAAAAACACTACAGATCCGCTCTCTTGGAGACTCCATATATGGGGACAAAGATTTCGACGGTAATCTAGAAGGCTATCTGTTTTCGGCCTACAAAGACCGCGAAGTCAAAGACATTCTTCCGAAGCTTGAAGAAGAGCGACGATCTCTTTCCCGGGCCCGATGATCGGCAGCGGTGGCTTGGGAGAAGAATTTCGGTGGGCTCGCCACTTAATCGTAGCGATGTTCAGGCCTTGATTCTTGAGCCGTACCGGTTCCCAATTTCGCGTCACGTCTTTTTCTCGTCTGGCAATGATAATAAGACAGGAGCTCGTCAGTTCTTGTCGGAGTGGACTCCGAGGGTGACGCATGGCTCCTCGGATCTAAGTATCTCCCCTGAGCGGGTACTATTCAACATCGGGGTCACGTGGACGGGATTGGTCAAGCTCGGTGCATTTGACGATCTCGGGGGTGCCGAAGCGGCCGAGAAAGCTTTTTTTTGGGATTTCCGGAAGCCGCCCGATCCGAACTCTTTGCGGGCATATGGATCAAGCGTCCCGGCCAATTGGTGGAACAAGAAGTTCGCGAGTAGTGACATTGAACTGGTCTTGCACATCTATTCCACCACGGATGCCGCCCTCGACAGCTTCACGGGCGCTCTTCAAACATCCGCTCACGCAAATCGGATGCTGGGACTGACCCCGACTAAGGACGGGGGGGCGATCACCGGTCGAGCGATATCGGGCCGAAAGCTGCACTTCGGTTACCAAGATGGGATTTCGTATCCACCGGTCAATTGGGACGATCTGCCGAGTCGGCCGGACCTGTACCACCGTGGCAACTTCCTCCTCGGCGAATGGCTTGAGAACGCACAGTCATTCCCAAAGGATCGGCCGTTCAGCGACTTCGTGCGCAATGGCACGTACATGGCATTCATGTGGATCTATCAGGACGTTGCTGCCTTCAACCGTTTTCTACGAGAAAAGGGCAGTCAAATCGCGGGACGCTTGAATCTCGCGCAACGGGATGCCGAGGAATGGCTGGCGGCGAAAATGATGGGCCGATGGCGCGACGGAACGCCCCTGGCGCTTTCTCCGAGCCGGCCAGATGCTGACCTGACCATGGCCAATGATTTTGGCTACGCCGACGATCCACAGGGCGTGAAGTGTCCCGTCGCAGCCCATATTCGTCTGACCAATGGGCGCGATCAGCCGCTCAATGACGCGAATGCATCAATGTTTCCAGCTGGCTTTCCGCGGGTGCTGCGACGAGGAACTCCGTATGGTCCACCCCTCGAAGGTGAGCACGACGACAACCGGGATCGTGGTACCGTCGGGATGTTCCTGTGTGCCAACCTAAATAACCAATTTTACAGCTTGACACGGTGGATTGGAAAGACCGACTTTAGCGACGCATATACCGATAATCGCGGGCAAGATGCTATTGTCGGCAACCGCTCTGTCCCGTCAGCATCGAAAACCTTTGCCATTCCGACCGCTGGCGGACCAATTGTGATTCAAAATTTGATCGACTTTGTTCGACTCCAAGGCGTTGTATTTACACTCCTTCCGAGCTTGTCGACTTTGCAAAAATTGTCGCAGCGTCAATAATGATTTAACTCCTAAGCAAAGAGGCTATGCCACGACCGATCGAGCTTGGCCAATGACAGGATTTGCGTCTGAGGGGCGGAGGACCGGAGCAAGAAACTCCGCCTGAGTAGTAGCCTAGACTTGGGCCCCGACCAATAATAGGTCGGGCTATTGGTAATGAAAGATTATTGTTCCAGCCCGCGCCGCGGCTCGTTGCGGCCGCGAGCATCTTGCTCTGCGAGACGGATTGCCCGATAGGAGATTCATAATGTCCGACCCGGCGTTGAACATTGCGGAGGTGCTGTGGGAAGAACGGATGGCCTTAGCGCGCCCCACGCCATCGACCGCGTCGCATGGTCCCGGCGAGACGCCAGCCCCCGACCCGGACAAAGATATTTCCGATCCAAAGCAAAAAACTGCTGTCGAAAAGGGCGCTTCGGTAGAGGTTGCCGAAATCAAGGTTGCCGAAAGGACAAAAGATCGACCGAACGATATCGCCGAGATCGATCGTTGCTTGAATGCGGATAATAACTGGGCGCTTTGCCTGTCTGGCGGCGGCATTCGCAGCGCGGCGTTTGCCTTGGGGGTCATTCAGCGTTTCGCGGCTCAGCGGATCGCGCCCAAGTGCGGCACGGACCAGCCTGGGTCGGCACTGCAGCAATTCGAATACTTGTCGACGGTGTCGGGCGGCGGCTACATCGGCAGCTGGCTTTCAGCCTGGTTGTTCCAGGAGCGAAGAAAACGCCAGGCCAGTGGCGCGAACACCGGCGGCGCGAATGACGTCGTCGCGGACCTCAACGGCCGGACTAAGGATTATGCGGAGATCGAGCCCATCTCCAATCTGCGGCGCGACAGCCACTATCTTGCCCCGAGCTTCTCGGCGATCTCACCCGACCTGTGGAGCGACATCGCCGCGGTAGTCCGCAATCTGTGCTTGAATTGGATTCTGCTCGTTCCGCCGATGATCCTCGCGGTGTTGATTACCAAGGCCTTGTCCTACGGTTTCATCGATGCCCTCGCTATCGAGAAGCAATCTGCCTGGCTTGCGCTGATCATGATAGCGGCGACGATCTGCTTCGTAGCAGCGCTGTCGTTTTCGGCCGCGAACCGTCCGGCCCGCGGGTTGATCAACGCTTCGCAGGCTCAGTTTCTCATATGCGATATGGCCATATTTCTCATCGGCGCAGCGCTGCTCATTTTTGTGTTGGCGAGTCCGAAAGGGAAGGGGACACTTACGGATGTCATCTGTGATGACGTCGGATTGTTTTGCAGGGACGATTCCACGAGCGCAGTGTTGTTCCGCGGCGCCCTCTTGGGCTTGGCGATTTATCTCGTGTCATGGTTTGCCGCTTGGCTGTGGGGAACGGCCTTTGGGCCAAGACCACAACGTCAGTTGGAGTTGGCGGCGTGGCATGGGTGGGTCGATCTCGTTGCCTGGTGCGTCGCCGGTGCTGCCTTTGGGGCGCTGATCGCTGCCGGATATCTGCTTGTGCTTCAGCTCACTCCCTCTGATCCAAAGCAGTTTGATGCAAAGCAGTTGGCGGCACTGGTTGTCGTGTGCGGTCTGCCATGGATCGTGTCAGCCCGCGTCATCGCCGACGTGATCTTTATTGCATTTGCGAAGTTCATACCGGTCAGGGTTAGCCAGCAACGATCTAACGATCGTCACCGCATCACAATCGCCGCGGGGGCGGACGCTGGGCTCGAATACCAGGCGCGTTCCGGAGGCATCTTCATGCTGGCGCAATTGGGGTGGCTCATCTGGTTTGGCCTCGTGCTGGGGGCGCCTATGGTCGCGCACTGGATCGTCCACTTTACGGGCGCGTGGCTTGCCGCCGCGGGCGGCATTTCCGGTGCATTCATTTCCGGTGCATTCTCGGTGATCGTCGGCTTCAGCTCGAAAACCGCCGCGATCGCTCAGGAGGCGACGCGGCTGCGTCAATATCTGGGCCTTAATACGCTGGCAGCGATCGCGGCCGCGATTTTCGCCGCGATCCTGGTCGCGGGCCTGTCGATCGTGATCGACTGGGCCTTCACCTTCGATCCGAGCAAGGCAGAACATCCGCCGTGGCCGCTCGCCCTGATAGCAGGGGCGGTCCTGGCAATTCTGATCGTCGCGGCGTCGCTCGTCATCGGCATCAACCAGTATTCGCTGCACAGCATCTATCGCAATCGCCTCGTCCGCGCGTTTCTCGGCGCGTCGCGCGAGGAGGACGAACGCGACCGATCGAAAAATCGCTTCACCGATTTCGACAGCCTCGACAGTCCCTTACTGCACCACCTGTGGTCAGATGACGTCAATCCGCGTGGCGACGACTGGAGGCCGCTGCACGTCATTAACGCGGCGGTCAATCTCGTGTCTTCGAAGAACCTCGCGTGGCAGGAACGGATGGCGGCGCCCTTCACGTTCTCACCGCTGCATTGCGGCAGCGGCAGTTCGATATTCTCAAACGGCGCGTACCGGCGGACCCATCCTGCGTCGGATCAGAGCAAACCCTATGGCGGGCGGCTCGGCCTGACGCTGGGCACCGCCATGGCGATCTCGGGCGCCGCTGTAAGCCCAAACATGGGCTACAACACGTCGCCCGGCGTAGCGTTCCTGATGGCGTTGTTCAACGTCCGGCTGGGATGGTGGCTCGCAAATCCGCGCAGCGAGAATTCCTATTACTGGCTGACCAGCCCCGGTTTTGCGCTGAGGCCGTATTTCATGGAGATGTTTGGCCTGACGAGCGAGACCGAACGCTGGGTTTATCTTTCGGACGGCGGACATTTCGAAAATCTCGGCATCTACGAGATGGTTCGCCGGCGCTGCCGCGTGATCGTCGTCAGCGATGCCGGCTGCGACCCGGACTACGCCTTCGATGATCTCGGAAACGCGCTCCGCAAGATATGGATCGACCTTGGCGTGCGCGTCGAGGTCTGCGGATTAGACCGTCTCAAAAAGCGCTTTAAGGAGCGCCCGACGCCGGCGACGCACGAGCCCTACTGGGCTGTAGGCCGCATCCGGTATAACGCCGCCGATGGCGGTGGCGAGGACGGATGGCTCCTCTATTTCAAATCGGGGCTGCACGGGACTGAGCCGATGGACGTACTGAGCTATGCCATGAGCCATCCCACATTCCCGCACGAAACGACGTCAAATCAGTTCTTTACAGAATCGCAATTTGAGAGTTACCGGATGCTCGGGTACGAAATCGTGAGCCGAGCGCTCGAATCTGGCGGTTGCGCTCCGCTTGGCCCCGCGGTGCCGGCAGGGGGCGCGGTCCCCGCCCAGACTCCGACAGCGGGTCTAACGTTGGACGTGGTTATTAAACATCTCGAAGCCCAGCTACATGCGCGCGCGCCCGGCCACGGGTTTGCGCATTGAAAAAGTCGGCCGGCGCGGGCCGGCCGACTGGGGTTCAGTGTGTTCGGACTTAAGTTCTACCGCTCCGCGGTGCGCGACTGTCCTATCCTATTGAACTGCGCCTTCTGCTCGTCGCTGAGGTCGCCGTAGAGGTCATCGAGCGCGCCGCGCACGGTCTGCACCGCCCCGTGCATGACCTCAAGCCGTCTTGATACCGCCGCAAGCCGGGCCGGCGGGGTTGTCGGCAGTTCGGATGGGCAGGAGGCTGTAAGCTGATCCGCCGCCTGGGCGGCCGCGCTCTGCAGGGCCTTGAGCTTCGCCTGCTGCGCCTCGTTCGGCCGCACTGCTGCTTCGATCCGCGCCTCCGGCCACTGGAATGTGGCATTCGCGGTGGTGCAGTTTTGCGCCAGCCCGCGCGGCCGCCGCCCGTTTTGTTGAGCGGAAGTCTGATTGGCCGAGCTGAGCTTCGCCTTCTGCTCGTCGGTCAGGGCGCCATAGAACTTATCGAGCGGCGCACGCACCACATCGATTGCTTGTTCCATGGCTTCGATCCGCTGTTGCATGGCGGCGAGCCGCCCTGTCGGCGTGAACGCCGCCGAGGTCGGGCAAGCGGTCTTGATGATCTGGGCGGCGTTCATCGAGGCGCTGGCAAGGTCATCGAGCGCCACGCGTTGCTGATCATCCGGCGACACCAGTTGCTGGATGCGATCGATCGGCCAGCCGGCCACTTCCTTGGTGTCGTCCCCGCACATCTGGGCGATCGCCGTGGACGGCGTCACGCCATTCGACCGTGCGCGGCGCCCGGTCGGCCCGTACCCGGTGAGGTCGTTGAAGGCGAACGGCGAGAACAGCCCGCCATAGATGTCGCCATAGCCGTAATCCCAGAACGGATTGCCGTAGGCGATGCTCCAGTATGGGTCGGCGCAGCCGTAGCCCCAATAGCCCCAGAAGACATCGCAATAGATGTCGCTATACGCGTAAGGCCAGAACAGCGGACCGACCCAGCCGAACACCGCGAAGCGACGGAAGTGCCGGAAGCCGTCATGCCGGAAGCCGTCATGGAGGAACGCGTGTCTCGAAAATCCTGGCCCCACACGGGTTGCGAGCAGCCCATGGGTACGCGACAAGCCGTGCAGGTTGGCGAACGAGCGCCCGCTCTGCAACGTGTGGTTTCCGGGTTGGAGCGCTTGCCGCGACAATGCGCCGGGATGGACCGCACTGGTGCGAAGGCCTCCGGTCTGGCCGCCACCCAAACGCGTGCCGCCCAAATGCGATAGGCCGCCGAGGCGCATCCCGCCGCCGCCACCGCTAAAACGCGGTATGCCGCCGAGGCGCATCCCGCCACCTCCGCCGCCGAGACGCATCATTCCTCCGCCCCCACCGCCCAGGTGCATGCCACCGCCGCCGCCCCCAAAGTGCGCGCCACCGCCGCCACCACCGAAGTGCCCACCGCCGCCACCGCCGAAGTGTCCGCCACCACCACCGCCACCGCCGCCGCCGCGGCCGAAGGCCTCCGCAGTTAATGGCGTCACAATGGCCGCCAGAGACGCCAACAAGATTGTGCCAACCACAAGTCTGTTATTTTTCATAAGTACCTCCCGGAGCTTTCACAGGCTGTGAGCCGCTTGGGTCCGAGCACCGGCGCTCAGTGAGCACCGGCGGCATGCGTCCGCGCCATGTTGGACGCTGCGTGCAACGGCCGGTGCGGCTGCGCTTCTCGGACAGGGTTGCTCGTCACTGAGGTCTCAAAATCGTGGCGAACTTTGTGGAAACGATGGCCGATTTAGCGGTGCGTCGCTGTGACAAATGACAGTGCTGAAAACGCGGACAAAATGTCGCGATCCGTCGAGGGGGTAAAACACACCGGCCCCCCAACCCTCCCTCCGACTTGCGGGGAGGGGAAGGGCGGGAGGCCGGCACATGCCGTCGCGCGATGGAGGCCTCGCGGCCTCGGTTGTGGTGTTACGGGCAGAAGAACCGCGGCCGCGAATAGCCGACCACGTTGCCCCATTGGTCGTAGAGCGGACGGCGCGCCCAATAGCCGCCCGGACACCCGATCGGATAAGCCCCACTGTAGGCCGGATAGGCGACGTAGCCGGGCTGGATCGCATAGGCGGGATATGCCGAGTTCGCAATCGCGCCGCCGATGATCGCGCCAGCAGCAAGGCCGCCGAGAATGCCGAACCCAACGCCGCAGCCACGGCAGCCCGCCTGGGCGTTGCTTGGTGCGGAGACCGCGGCAAGCGCGAACACACCTGCGGCGGCGATAGCGGTCATCGTTGTCTTCATGCTCTTACCTCGTTTAAGGGAATGATCGCGTCGCGATCGTTCGATTTTACCCAGGTTTTCTCAAACCACGTCTATCCATCCACGCGCCGGTACGGGATATCTCGGATGCCCCCAAGCCGCCGTGCGTCCCTTCGGTTGCGCAGATTCCGACACAGCGACCGGAATCTGGGCAGCCTTACTTTAACCAGCCTAGCCAATTTGTCAGAAATTTGTTGAACGCAGTGTGAATATCCGCCGCTGGGGGTGGCGACATGCGTCCGGCACAGCGACAAGGAGCTTGCTGCGTTGCAGCAGGTATGCTGGGCGGCAGGCGGACCTCAATCGAGCGGCTGCCGACGCGACATGGTCGCGTGGCGAAACCACGCCGTTGTCTTCCCGATCAAGCCCCGGCCGACAGCGCTTTCTGTCCCCTGGTCTTGCCCCGTTCTCCAAGACGGTTGTGCCGGCGCCAAAATACCTGCTGCCACCCCCGTGCTGCCCTCGCCGGCTGGCGGGGGAGGGAAATCTTGCTGGATCGATTCCGGTTCGATTGTTTCGGCCCCCTCCCTATCCTCCCCTGCGGGGGGCGGATCGCCCTCGGCAGCCGGCGCGAGCGGCACTACCTTTCCGATGGTTCGGATGCGAGCACCGGAGAACGCGCTGCGGACGAGATTTTCGTCGGAGTGCTGTCCCCACAAAGCGGCGCGGCGCGCGGTCCGCTCGGCGAACTTGAGTGCAATCGGTCCCACCTGTTCGAGAAACATCCGCTCGCGCAGATGGGTGAGACGGTCGATCGCTTCCTCCAACGCAAGCCAATCGACCGCCGTCACGTCGCGCGTCAAATCGCCGGCCGGTCCGCCGATCGCATGCATGCGCCAGAACTGGACGACCTTTGGCCGCCCGCTTGTCTCATAGGCCAGCGTGCCGAGGAATTCATGGACAGTCACGCGATGTCCGGTTTCCTCCAGCACCTCGCGGCGAGCCGCGGCGATCGCATCCTCGCCGGCCGCGAGCTTTCCCTTCGGAAGCCCCCACGCGCCCCACTTACGCAACTGAACGATAGCGAATTGTGGCCTGCGGTCGTTGCGCAGCACGATTCCGCCGGCCGCCAGGATCGGTACACGGGATTTGTCCTTGCGCTCCTTCATCGGCCTCATCTACTTGCTTTAAAGACATGCGTTGCGACACCGACTTTCGCCGTTTCCTCGTTCACATAAACTGCTTCGCGAAGAGCGGGAAGCCAAAACATCGTACTTGCCACCGTTATGCGACGGTCAGGTGACGGCAGATGAAGTCCCGGCACCACACGGGCGTCATTCAGTCGGTGGTGTCGCGGCCTGCGGCCGGGTCGGGAAAATGCCGCACGTTGCGGGGCTCTTCACTCGCGCGTCAGCGTGTGTCTCAGTGCGGTGTGGCAGCCGCACGGCAGCCGAACGGGCGCCCGGGAGGCAGGGACATCGGTTGCAGCGGCCCGCATATGGGCCGCGCGGTAGTAGGGATAAAATCGCGCCGCAAGCCTTTCCATATTGGCGGCGTTGTCGCGCACATAGGCGTTGGCGGCTTCGATCATCTCGGCCTTGAGGGCGGCTTCGTCGATCCGGGTGAGGACACGCTCATCCATCACGACCTCACCGTCTACCAGCACGGTGCGCACGGCGTCGGAGTTGACCGCATAAGCGAGCTGCTGGACGGGGCGGTGCAGCGGAATGAAGCCGTAGTCTTCGCGGTCGAGAAGCACGAGATCGGCCTTCTTGCCGACCTCGATGGTGCCGATGTCGTCTGCGAGCCCGGTGGAGCCGGCCGAACCGATGGTTGCCATCTCGAAAGCTTCCTCGGCCGTCACCCAGGTCTCGTAATCCATGTCGCCGACGCGATGGATGAGAGCCGCCGTGCCGAGGGAGCGCAGCATGTCGGCACGATCCGATGTCGACGTGCCGTCGGTGCCGAGCGCCACGTTGACGCCCGCCCTCTTGAAATCGCGCACGCGCGCGACGCCGGAGCCGAGTTTGAGGTTCGACAGCGGGTTGTGGCTGATCGAGCAAGCGCGGGCGCCGAGACGTTCGATCTCGCCATCGGTCAGCCAGATGGCATGATTGAGGGTTAAGTTGCGCGTGAGCACGCCGAGCGCATCGAGATGCTCGACGATCGGACGCCCGTACAATAATTGCGCCTGCACCGCCTGGAGCTTTGATTCCAGGGCGTGCATATGCAACGGCACGCCTCGGGTCAGTGAGACTTCGGTCGCTGCCTGAAGAAGCTCGTCCGAACACCATTGCGGACCGATCGGCCCCAGGATGGCGCGGATGCGGCCGTTTGCGGCGCCATGCCACTTACCGGCATTGCGCTCGAACATGGCAAGGTGCTCGCGCCAGCCCACGACCGGCAAGGTGGCGAGTTCCGCCCTCGTCGCAGCATCCATCAGCTCGTCGAGCCATGGCAGCGGCTCAAGGAACTGGCGGTCCGACATCGAGGTGGTGATAGCGGCGCGCAGGCCGATATCCTGGTATGCCGCGGCTGAGCCGTCGAAGGCGGCGATCTCCGAGAGCCGATTGATGAGATCGTCCTGCACCATCGTGATGCCGGAGCGGATCGATTCGATCGCGAGCAGCAGCGTGCGCAGATAGTGGGTCCGCTCCGGCAGGGGCTTGAGCGCAAACGGCGGATATTTGTGAAGGAGCCACACCTCCAGCGGCAACGCATCCCAGAAGCCTTGCGAAAAGCTCTCGTTCGAGTGGGTGTGGGCGTTGATGAAGCCCGGGATGACGATGCGCTTGCCGGCCTCGATGATCCGGGGATTGCTGGTCGCAATAGTCGCCTGCTTGCGGAGATCCGGCCCGACGGCCGCGATACGATCCTGGTCAATGAAAATGTCGGCGCCATCAAGATGGGCGCGGTGCGCACCCGGGACGATGTAGCCATTGCGGATCAGGATAGTCGAGCGGCTGGCCGGATCGGTTGGTGGCTCTTGCCGCGTCACGTCACCGAGCCCACGATTCCCTCCAGCAGATAGTTGGTCTGCCACAGAATGCCGTCGTAGAGACCGAGCGTCTTCTCGATCACCACATTACCCTTGTTATCCTTGAGGGGCCCGACGAAGATCGGCTTGCCGGCCTTGAGGTCCGCGATGGCGGCGGCTACGGCCTTCCGCGCCGGCTCGGTAGCGCCGGCTCCGAAGGCGGTGCTTTTCACCATGTCCTTGTCGTAGCCGCCTTCGTTGACGTTGGGCAGCTTCTCTCCCTTGGAGATCAGGGCGGCATAGCTTGTATAGACCGTGCTCCATTTCAGTTCGGCGCCCGTAATAAAGCCCTTGGGGGCGAGCGCCCTCTGATCGGCATTGTGGCCGCAGGTCTTGATCCCGCGGGCGTCGGCACGCTCGACCACCACCTTCGGGCTGTCGACATGACACGCGATGATGTCGCAGCCGGCGTCGATCAACGCATTGGTGGATTCAGCCTCGCGCACCGGCAGCGCCCAGTCGCCGGTGATGATGAGGCGGACTTCGGCCGCCGGATTGACCTTCTTGACGCCCAGCAGGAACGAATTGACGTTGCGAAGGACAAGCGCGATGGGCTTCGCCGCCACGAACCCGATCTTGTTGGATTTGGTCGAGAGGCCGGCTGCGATGCCGTTCACATGGTGCGCCTGGTCGAGATAGCAGAAATACCCGCCGGCGTTGGGCGGATGCTTGTCCTTGTCCCACAGCGAGGTGGGATGGCGGAATTCCACCTTGGGATACTTCCTGGCCATGTCGAGCATGAAGGGGTCGAAATAGCCGAACGAGGTCGGAAAGATCAGCGTCGCACCGTCGAGCTTGATCATGGATTCCATCGATTTGGAAACGGCGTCGGTCTCCGGCACGTTTTCCTCTTCGATCACCTTGATGCCCGAGTCCTTGAGGGCCTTGGCGGCAACCGCATGAGCCTGGTTCCAACCCCAGTCGTCCCGCGGACCCACGTAAATGAAGCCCACCGTGGTGGCCGCATGTGCCGGCAGCACGCCGGACGCCATCAGCGTCCCGGCGGCGGCTCCGCCTAAGAATCCGCGGCGGGTGAAATCGACGTTTTGCATGTCTCAACTCCTGGGCCTTACAAGGCAGCATCGGTGCGAGAGCGCATCTTGATCATCACACCAGGACTATCTGGCTGAAGCGCAAATCTGCGCATGCAAGATTTTTGAAAACAAGTCTGCGCCTTGAGGCATTTTTGGGCGCGATGCCGCGTGTTTGAAAAGGCTCTTGCCTAGAATTCAGCCATTCGATGGAGCCGCCGCGTTGCATTCCGGGCGGCAAATCGCACAGAATATCCGCCACAAAATTCGCCGCGCTTGCTTACAGACTTTGGCGCACAGCTTCCGGCCGGAATCCGTCCATGCCAGATGAGACCGTCGTGACTTTGAAACTCAACCAGCAGCAGCTTGAACTCGTCGATCGCACGGTTGCGCGCGGCGCTGCGCCGGACCGCGTCGCACTGGTGCGGCTCGCACTTCGCGAGTACGCGGCAGCGCACTTAAGCCGTCTCCCCCACCCCTTCCCTCCCCCGCTTGCAGGGGAGGGTTAGGGAGGGAGCGATGAGCGAGCGGGAAAAAATCTCTGAACGGATCGTGCAGCCCGGCACCGGCAAAGCCATCGAACTTTTTCGCGGCCAGATTCTGCGGGTCGAACAGATTGACGGCGGCCAGTGCGTCGATTTCAACTGTTTCAACCTCCATGACTACAAGGAGTTCATGCATTGCGGCCGCACCCGCACGGTGCACGGCTTCAACCCGTCGCGCGGCGCCTTCATGTGGTCGGCGCCGCCGCGCGAGCGGGCGATGCTGTACATTCTTGAGGATACCTACGGTCGCAATGATGTCCTGTTCCCGCGCTGCAGCGCCTATGTCTACGAAAGCGCCTATGGCTTCGACGTGCACACCAATTGCCACGACATTCAGGCCGAAGCGCAACGCGAGTATGGGCTCACTCCCGACGACGTCCACGACAGCTTCAACCTGTTCATGTGTACGGAGGTGACGCTTGACGGGCACGCCACGATGACGCGGCAGAGCACGAAGCCGGGCGATCACGTCGATCTGCTGGCTCTGATGGACGTGTTGGCGGTGCCCAACGTATGGGGCGCCGACGTGATGCGGACCAGCAATTTCTCTCTCAAGCCGATCAAGCTCACGGTCTTCGCCGCTACGCCCGCTGACCTTGATGCGGTTCCCGATGTGCCAAGGCTCGCCAGCCAGCGCACGCCGCGTGATTTCCGCAATCCCACCATCAAGCCCGATCGCGCCCTGCGGCGCGACCCTACCTACGTGCCGGAATTCCCCAACGTGCCGATCGTGGTGAGCGACCTCGCGGTCGTGCTTTCGGCTGAGGAATTCGCCATGTTGCGGAAGTTGAAGCTCGACATCTACGGCGCGGACGACGCAGCCGCTTTGCGTGACATCCTGTTCTCGTGGTGGGAAGAGCGTTTCTTGGCCGCACATTCCGGCGCGCCCGCCATCGACGCGTAGTTCACATGTCGGCTCCGACTTCGCTTTCGTGCCACTGGGTACGACAAGCGGTAGCGACGACGGTTAGCCGCCGCACCGGCGCCGCGAGATAGAAACCGCCACGCAGCTTTGCCTAATTTTCATGCAGTCGTGCCAATCCGACAGCAAGCATGCGCCACCCTGCCAGAGCAACAACCGGGCTTTCCAACTGGTGCTCTCGCCCGGCGCCGCCGTCATATCTTCACCCCGGCCGCCTCCAGGAGCGAGCGGGCGCGTGCGCGCTGGTCGTCTGAGATCACGAGCCGTTCGGCGTAATCGCGACCCGCAGGCCGCGTGGCGTCGATCCCCATCTTTGTTACAGTGAAATGCTCCGGGTCCGAGGTCGGATCGAGGACTGCCCCCTTGACGCCGGGGATGAGGAAAATGTCCTTGTCCGGCCGCACCCGCGTCGCGACCGCCCACATGACGTCATTGGTATCGAAAATATCCACGTCGTCGTCCACGACGATCACGTGCTTGGTGTAGAACTCCGTGCCAAGCGTCGCCATGATGGCGGTCTGCGGCTCGCCCTCCGCGATCTTCTTCATCGAGATATAGGCCGTGAACGCGCCGCAGGATGTGTGCGGGACATGGACTGCGCGCACGTTCGGCAGATTGCGCCGCAGCGCGTTGAGGATTTCACCTTCTCGCGTGACGCACGAGACCAGAATGTGATCCTTGGACATGCCGGACGTGACGCTCTGGAACATGGCGTCGCGCCGCATGCGCAGGCGGTGGGCGACAAACACATGCTGCGTGCTGCGGTAGGACGCGTAGCCTGTGAATTCGCCAAACGGCCCCTCGGGCTCGCGCGTATCCGCCAAAATCTCGCCTTCGATGACGATTTCTGCACCCGCCGGGACCTCGATGTCGCCGACGCCGCAGCGCGCAACCCGGTACGGTTCGCCGAACAAGCCGCCGATGATCTCGAATTTCCGCACCTGTGGCGGATAGGCGTAGACCATCGAACCCATGTAGTGCAGCGGATGTGTCCCGATCGCAATCGCGGCGGGAAGCGATTGCCCCTTCTCCTCGGCGCGGCGCTGGAATTCATACATGCGCCGGCGTGAATGGAGCGAGAGACCAAGACGATTCTTGCCCTTGAGCATCAGCCGGTGAAAGCCGGTGGTGTCAACGCCGGTGATGGGGTCGCGCGCCGAAATCTGTCCGGCGGTGATGTAAGGACCGCCGTCCACTGAAAACTGCAACGGGATCGGCAGCGCCGAAAGGTCGAGCGCGTCGCCCTCGATCACGACGTCGTGCCATGACGTCTCCTTCACGACTTCACAGGGGAGGTATCTTTGACACCGCTCACGGAACGCGGCCGGAAGCTCCCTCGCGTCGACGCCGAGACACGCCGCCAGCAATTTGCGATTTCCCGCAACATTGGTGATGACCGGCATGCGGTTCGCGGCGGGATTTTCAAAGATGACAACCGGGCTTTTTCCTGCCCGTTCGAGCTCGAACACGATGGCGGTCATGTCGAAGCGCGTATCGACGGGCGCGGTGATGCGCAGCAACTCCTCCGGGAACTCCGCTTCCACCATCTGCAGGAAGCCGCGCAGACTTTGATCGTCGAGGTTCGCGGTGTCAGGCATGTGAATCCCCGATCTGCACAAAAGTCAAAGCAGTGACTATCGGATGAGGGCTTATGGGACGCACGGAGACTCGCTTGTCGCTCGGATGGCGGCGACGATCCGGTCCGGAGTGACCGGCGATACCAAAATCTCCGCGCCGAAGCCCTTTAGCGCATCATTGACAGCGTTGACGATCGCGGCAGGCGGCGCGATGGCCCCGCCTTCGCCGATACCCTTCTGTCCAAACTCGGTATAAGGCGACGCCGTCTCCATATGGATGACGCGAATGCCGGGAATTTCAGGCGCGCCCGGAACAAGATAGTCAGCGAGATTAGCGCTCGAGGGCTGCCCGTCGGCGCTAAAGCGCATCTCTTCGTAAAGCGCGGTCCCGATGCCCTGGGCGACGCCGCCATGGATCTGGCCGTCGACGATCATCGGATTAAGGAGAACGCCGCCGTCCTCGACGACGACGTAGTCGAGGATGTCGACCGCGCCGGTTTCGGGGTCGACGAGGACCGCCGCCGCGTGGGCCGCGTAGCTGAACGTCCCGGTGTCGCGCTTTGCCTTATAGCCCGCCGTCACGTCGAGCCCGCCGGGATCGACATCGGCGGGCAGATCCTGCGGCCGGCGGTACCACGTGCGGGCGACGTCGGCGACAGAGATGCGGCCGCGGTCCGCGTTGACCATGCCGTCCATCAGCCGGACATCGCCGGGATCGGCCTGCAGAAGCGCGGCGCCAAGACGCTTCACGCGCGCGGCCAGCTGCTCGCAGGCCGCAGCCACCGCGCCGCCCGACATGATGGCGCAGCGCGAGCCCCAGGTGCCGGTCGAATAGGGCGTTTGCGCGGTGTCGCCGTGGATCAGCTTGATCCGGTCGTGCGGCACGCCGAGGATCGCGTGCGCGACCTGAGACAGCGTCGTCTCCAGCCCCTGGCCATGGCTGTGCGCGCCGATCCGCAGTTCGAGCCCTCCATCCGGCGTGAAGCGCGCCTGGCATTGCTCATAGCCTGGCACGAATGGAATTCCCCAGCCGGCGTAGACGCTGGTACCGTGACCGGCCTGCTCCGAATACATCGCGATGCCGACGCCGATCAGCCGGCCATCCGGTTCGCCGCGCCGCTGGCGTTCGCGCAGACGCCCGAGCCCGATCGCATCGACGGCCTGCCGCAAGGCTTCCGGATAGTCGCCGGAATCGAAGTGCCGCTTGGCGACGTTGTCGAACGGCATCTGCTCCGGGCGCACCAGGCTGCGCATGCGCAGGTCCGCAGGCTCGATGCCGAGGTCCCGCGCCAGCGCGTCTAGCGTCAGCTCCAGGGCGAAGCAAACTCCGGTGCGGGCGACGCCCCGGTAAGGCAGGATCGGCGGCTTGTTGGTCGCTACCGAATAGGTGCGGCATCGATAATGGGGAAAGTCGTAGACACCGGGAAGGATGCTCGCGATCTGGCCGGCCTCCAGGCATGCCGAGAACGGATAGGCGGAATACGCCCCGGCATCGACCGTCGCCTCGCAATCGAGCGCGAGCAGGCGCCCGTCGTGATCCGCGTAAGCCGTCAATCGGTAATGGTGCTCGCGGCAGTTCGCTCCGGCCGTCAGGTTCTCGCGGCGATCCTCGATCCAGCGCAACGGGTGTCCGAGCCGGCGCGTCGCCCACGCCAGGGCGACTTCTTCCGCCAGCAGAACCCCCTTGTAGCCGAAACCGCCGCCGACATCGGGGGAGATCACGCGGATGCGGCCTTCGTCGAGCCCGAGGCACTCGGCGAGCCCCGAACGCACGATGTGCGGCTGCTGGGTCGCGCTGATGATGACGAGTTGGTCGAGGCGGCTGTCCTGATAGGCCACGACGCCCCGCCCTTCCAGCGGGCTCATCACCTGGCGCGATGTTCGCAATTCCCGCACGACCGCCCTCGCCGCCTTGACTTTGACTGCGGCGAACTCCACGTCGATGTCGGTGGTGAGGAAGATATTGTCGCCCCACGCTTCGTGCACGAGCGGCGCGCCGGTCTGGCGCGCCTTCAACATATCGTAGACCGCAGGCAGCGGATCAAAGTCGATCTCAATCTTTGCAGCGATGTCCTCCGCCTCGGCGCGGGTCGGCGCGACGCACATGGCGATAGGCTCGCCGACATGGCGCACCTTGTCGACCGCCAGCACGGGCTGCAGCGATGACTTGAATCCGGAGAGCGCGGTGTCGGCCCTGATGGCGCGGACGCCGTTGAGATCGTCGGCAATGAACACGCGATCGCGAAAGGCCGGCGCAATCCGAATCGAGGCGATGCGGGCATGGGCGACCGGACTGCGCAAGAACGTCACCTCTTGCATGCGCGGCAGGTGAATATCGCCGACGAATTCACCCTGACCGCGCACGTAGCGCGCGTCCTCCTTGCGCGGCAGCCGCGCCCCAATCCCTTCCGGGGTCACGCCAGGCCTCTGCGCGCGCCCGGCGCCTGTTGCGATCCCCTTCGTACGCACGCTCGTGCCCATGCCAATGACATGAATTCGCAAATTGCCCGCTGCGTCAACGGGGAAGGGTTGCGTGGAAAGCCTGTCGCCTGATGCTCGGGCGCTGGAGCCCCCTTTTTGGGCAGGAATTCCGCGTGCGCACTCTCTAAAATATTGTTTAGATCGGATTTCGATCACGTTGAATCATATACCGGCGTCGTCGCCGGGCTTGTCCCGGCGACCTCGATTAATTTGGCACAGAGCAAAGATAATCGAGGTGGCCGGGACAAGCCCGGCCACGACCCTAGTTCATCGATTCCATGAAACCAATCATATGCATGGGATTCATTTTTCCTGACCTTGCTTGTAGCCTCTCGCTTGATTCTGCACGAGAGGATGAAGGTGATGGCGGGCTGGCGGCGAGCGATCGAATTGGCCATAG
>WNFR01004182.1_pt1 | contig 48680 bp, 41 predicted proteins | sample 5400221 | NCBI WGS metagenome assembly WNFR01 (sample SAMN13153357, study PRJNA577476) | soil metagenome | isolation source: 40 cm soil under Madrone tree | place: USA:California | collected 2016-06-14 | reverse complement strand
CCGCATGGAACAGCGTGTCGGCCGGGGCAGGGCCGCGCACGTCGATGCCGTCGCCGCGCAGGATTTCCACCGCTGGAGCGATGATGCGCATCTCCTCGTCGCCCATCGTGCCTTGCTCGCCGGCATGGGGATTGAGGGCGGCAACCACCAGCCGCGGTCGGGTAATTCCAAACAAGGCTTTTAGGCCTTCGGCCGCGATCCTGCCGGCACGCACGATGCCGACGCAGTCGAGCGCCCGGACGGCGTGGGCCAGCGACAGATGGATGGTTACCGGCACCACGCGCAGCTCGGGGCAGGCCAGCATCATGGCGACCTCGACCGGCCTACCGGTCGCCTGCGAGGCGAGTTCGGCCAGGTATTCCGTGTGGCCTGGATGAGCAAATCCCGCATCCTGCAAGACTTTCTTCTGGATGGGGTTGGTGACCATGCCGCTGACATCGCCGTTCAAGGCCATCTGGGCGGCACGTTCGATCGCGGCGACGGTGGCCGCCGCGTTCCTGCCATCGGGGCGGCCGGCCTCCACCGGCGCGCCGAGCGGCACCGGCAGGACAGGCAGTGCCGTGGCAAAGGCGTCGGCCGCTTCCGCTGGAGTGGCGATGGTGCGCAGGACAACCGCCAGGCCAAGCTGGCGGGCGAGTTCGGCAAGCCGCAGGGGGCTGTCGAGCGAGAAGAATGGTCGCTCGCCGCCGCGCCGCGCCAGCCATGCCTTGAGGGTAAGTTCACCGCCGATGCCGGCCGGCTCGCCCATGGTCACGGCGAGCGGCAGGGGCCGCGTCATGGCTGCTTGTATTCGATCGTGGCGGTGCGGCGCAGCTCACGCATGTAGCGCCGGCCGGCGGCCTCGAGCTTCTGGATCAGGAGTTGCTGGGAGACCGAATCACGGGTTGGCAGACCATCTGCGCCCTCACGGCTGCACAGTGCGACGACTTGAAGACCTTCGGCGACCCGGAAGGGACCCCCCGCCTGACCGGGCTGGAGGCGGGGAAGGGCGTCGTACATTTCACGATTGCCCGCCAGGTCACCAACGCGCACGCCGTTCAGCTCGCCCGCTGTCGCCCCCTTGAGATTTTGTGCTTGGGTACGCAGGTCGCCGCATTGACGGACAGCGGCCAGCGCCTTTTGGGCGTCGGCCGAGGCCCGGCTGGTTTCCTCAGGGGTGGCATTGATCGGCAGGGCAAGGGTCATTTGAACCAGATTCAGGCGCATGTCTTCGGGGCGCGCGGCGGCGAACTGACGTCGACCGACGATGAAGACGATGTGCCAGCCGGCAGGCGAACGAAGCGGTTCGGAATATTGCCCCGGCTGCAGTTTTTCGACGGCGGCGTCGAGCGCAGGATCGAGCGCACCCGGCAGGATCCAGCCCATGTCGCCACCGGTGGACGCGGCGGCGCCCTGAGAAAATTGCTGGGCCACGGCCGGAAAGGGCGCGCCGCGCTTGAGCTGCTCGACGATCCGGTCGGCCGATCGTTTGGCTTCATCGGCCAATTCGACACGATCGATCGGCACGAAGATTTCCGCCACCCGCGATTCCGTCTTGCCGACATTGGTGCGTATGCGCGCCATGGCGTCGTCGATCTCCACTTCCGAGACCTCGACCGTGGGACGGATCTTCCGGCGGATGATCTTGGACCATGAGATTACCCCGTCGAGCTGCTGGATCGCGACATAGTAGGGCACACCCATGTTCTGCATCATCGTCTTGAACTGGCCGCGCTGGAGGCCGCTGGAGCGTTCGATCTCGGCGACCCGCTGTTCCACCTCGCCCTCGGTGGTCTTCAGGCCAAGCTTGCGCGCGTCTTGGACCTGCAGCTTCTCATCGATCATCTGCCGCAGAATTTGCGGTGCGAGCCGCTGGCGGATTTCAGGAGAATCCTGGAGTCCGGTGGTATGGATAGCGAACACGACCCGCTGACCGAGCTCGTAATCGGAAATAGCGTCGTCATTTACCCGTGCCACGACGCGCAAGCCTTGGGCGATCACGAGGGTGGGAAGTAGAACGAGGAAGATCGCCGAGACGGCGCGAAAGAACGACGCGGACATTGAACCTAGGAAAATTGAGAGAACCAAGCGCATTATAGGCGCCCACATTGTGGCTGCAATGGAGCGACTTTCGCTATTCCGGTGCGCTTGACGCTGCCCAGCCAGTACGATAGCCGAAGCATACATAAGAGCGCTGTGAATTCCTTGAATGTCTGACCCCCGTCCTACACTTGACATAGCCCCTGGTTGGGCTTGGGTCCGTTCAGGGGTCGGCTATCACCTGGATAATTTCAGTCGCTGGCTGGTCGGGAATGTGCCCGGCCTGGCGGCGAGCTATGCCTGGTTTTGGGCTCCCCGCGCGCCGCGCCTGGGGGTGCGTCCGGGCTGGAGGTTTGCAGAAGAATACTATCCCCAACAGCGTTGGCTGGCGCGCCGCCGTGGCGCGCTCTGGGAAGCCGCGCGCGAAACAGGGGTCCGGGTGCCGCTCAGCGTGCGATGGCACAGCGGTACGACTGTCAACGTAACTTTGGGAAACGACAATAGCCTTTGCCTCTACGTCTGCGGATCGTTTGAGCCCAATGAATTCGCCTTTCTCGACCGGGCACTCAAGCCCGGCATGATCTTCGTCGATGTCGGCGCCAACGACGGCTATTATACGCTGTTTGCCGCACGCAAGGTGGGGCCCGGCGGACGCGTGGTGGCGGTCGAGCCGAGTTCGCGCGAACGCGCGCATTTGCGCCGCAACCTTGACCGCAACGCGATCGCCAATGTTACGGTCGTGCCGGCAGCGCTCGGTGCCGCTGCCGCGACAGCCGAGCTGAAATTGGCAGACGGGTTGCACGCCGGCCACAACACCCTGGGGGATTTCGCGCATAACGATGTAATTGCCGTCGGCTCGGAGCGGGTTCAGGTGGAAACCCTCGATACGGTCGCCTCGCGGCTGGGCCTGTCGCGCATCGATGTCATGAAGATCGATGTCGAGGGCGCCGAAGCCAGTGTCATCGCCGGCGCGCGTGGGGTTTTGATGTCGATGCGGCCGCTTCTTCTGTTGGAGGTCGACGACGGTGCTTTGCGCGCCCAGCGAAACAGCGCCCAATCGCTGCTGGCGACGCTGCGCAACGAACTCGACTACGAAATATTGGCCTTTTCCACGGTGACCGGGCTGCTCGAGCGGCCTGTCGACGGTGCGCCATTGTCTTCCAACATTGTTGCGGCGCCAAGGGATCGGGCTGCCGAGATCCTGAGCAAGGCCTAGGCGCTTGATTCAGCGCGATGCCCCAGGACGGACTGGGCTTGAGGCCGCCGCTGAAGGACTGCGCCGATGGCTCGTCGATCGGGCCCTTCCACTCTGGGCGAGTTCGGGTTTCGACCCCGAGAATGCGAGATTTGAGGAGCGACTGTCGCTCCGAGGTGCGCGCGTGCCTGACGTTCCGATACGGCTTATGACCCAGGCCCGCCAGATCTACGTCTATTCACTCGCAGCGAAAAGGCAGTGGTATGGCGGCGCGCAGGCGCTGGTCGAAAAAGCCTATGCGTCCATGCTGCGTGACTTTCATCGTCGGGACGACCGTGGTGGATGGATCTACTCCATATTGCGCAACGGTGCGATCGGCGATCCACAGCGCGACCTCTATGCCCACGCGTTCGCGCTGCTGGCGATCGCCTCATATGTCGAGGCGACGGGAAAGGGCGAAGCGCTCGCGCTCGCCGATGAAACATTGGCATTCATCGACGGATTTATGCGTGCCGACCAGGCCGGCGGCTATGTCGATGCCGTGCCGCCGGGCGATGGGTTGCGGCGCCAGAACCCCCACATGCACATGTTCGAGGCGTTGCTTGCCCTTTGGTCGTGCTCCGGAGAGGCGCGCTATCTCGCCCGGGCGGGAGAGATGTTCGGGCTTTTCACGTCCCGCTTTTTCAGGCCGGATTCCGGCATTCTGGCCGAGTATTTCAACGCCGCATTGGAGCCCGCCGAGGGAATTTCCGGGAAGATTGCCGAACCCGGGCATCATTATGAATGGATCTGGCTGCTGCGTCGCTTCGAGCGCGCAAGCGGCCGCGCGGCGCAGCCTTATGTAGATGCGCTTTACGCCCATGCCGATGCGAACGGATACGATCGCGCGGGCCTGATCGTCGACGAGGTCCTGGACGATGGTACCCAGCGGACCCGCTCGCGTCGTACCTGGCCGGTCACGGAAGCCATCAAGGCCAATCTGACCGAGGCGGCGCTGGGCCGATCTGGCGCGGAAAGCAGGGCGGCGGCACTGGCCGTGCAGCTGGGTAAATATTTCCTCACGGCCGATCCTGCCGGCGGATGGATCGATCGCCTCGATGAAAATGGCGCTCCCGCCACGGATTTCATGCCTGCGAGCACGCTTTATCACCTTGCCTGCGCCATCGACGAGATGACCTGATTCATCCCGCCGCGGTGTAGCCGATCCGCTCAACCGTACGCGGCTTCGACCCGTCGAGATCAAGCAGATCAGATAAAGCCGCCACGGCCTGCCAAATCTCCAGCGCCTCACGTTGCCGGCCGTTCGCCTCATAGCGCAACGCAAGTTGCGCATACATCCGCGCCCTCAGGCGCCTGTCGACTGGCGGCGGAAGCGTGATCCGGGTTGCTGTATTGGAGCCTTCTCGGCGTTTCTTGAGCAACGCTGCCCAGGGTGACTTCCCGCCGGCCTCATCGTATCGGGCGGCAATCAACGCAGACACGAACTTTTCCTCGAGCGCTGTGATCCTCGCTTCTCCCGCCACGCGGCCAACGATCGATGGTATGTGGCTAGAGACTTGTATCCATGCGCTTTTGGCGGATAACCGGAACGTGTAGCTCTCGTCGTACTTCATGCCATCAAGATCGAATGGCGGGAATGCCGAGACGGTTTGCTGGGTAATTCGATAGAGCGCCTCGGCCGTTTCCGGTCGATTGAACGCGGTCGCGTGATTTATGAAGGCGCGCGCATGCCCCCAGATGAAGAGACCGCGCAGCAGAGGATTCGAACCTATGAACCCGCCCTCCTGGCAGATGGCGGAGATGTTGCCCAGCCGGCCGTTGAAGTGGCGTACGACATCGCCCGGTTTGTTGCTGCTCTGGTTCTCGTGCGCGGCGTACTTCGCAAATGTATTGGCGACGTACTTGATGCGGGTGTGGGCGGCCAACCGGCACCAGAGCTCGAACTCGATGCAGTCGGCTCCCCATTTTTCCGTTTTTAGACCGGCATCCAGCAATGCTTGCCGGCGAAAGAAGGTGGAGCAGAAATACGGACTATAGTCGCACAGCAGGTAGTCGACGAGGTTGAAGGGCCCACTCTTCCAAAACCCGATCTGCTTGCCGTCGATGTCGGTGATGATTGCGTCGCCAGTCAAGGCGCCGACGTCCGGCTCACGAAGCAATATCTCCACGGCCTTTTCCACCGCGTCGGGCAGCAACTCCTCATCCGAGAGACAGGAGCCGATAAACTCGCCTGTGCATGCGTTTAGAGCGCGCCACAGGCCGTCGCTAGGACCGTCGTCGGGTTCCGAGACGACTGTGATCTTCTCCCCATATCTCCGCAGGATCTCCAGTGTCCCGTCGGTCGACACGGCATCTTGCACCAGGAATTCCATATTTGGATAGGTTTGGGCGAGCACGCTTTCGATCGCGCGGCGAACCGTACCGGCGGCATTGCGCACGAACATGAACACTGAAACGCGAGGCGCAGCGCCTGTGGTCGGACGGTCTTCGTCGACGCTATCGGCCATTCTGGTCCTTGGGCACACGCACGCTAGGCTAACCCTTGATCCCTTTGCGACACGATCGGATTTTGAATGGGCCACCAGAGTTTAAGCGACGGGTCGTTCCACACCAGGGTGAACTGTCCGCTGCGATCGTATTCGGTTGTCTGTTTATAGTGGAAGATCGCCTGGTCGCTCATCACCAGATGACCGTTGCCGAACTTCGGCGGCACGAGAACCTGCAGTCGGTTCGTGTCGGACAGGGTGAACGACGCCCACTGCCGGTATTGCGGTGAATCGCGATCGTTGTTGACGACGACGAAATAGAAGCTGCCCTGCAGGCAGGAGATCAGCTTCCAGGTCTTGCTGTCGCCATGGATGCCACGCAGGACATGGCGGTGCGATATCGAGATGTCGTCCTGGATGAACTCGATCGGTATGCCGGCGGCGTAATAAACCGACTTGTTATAGGTCTCGACATAGTGGCCGCGGAAATCCTCGAAAATCGTCGGTGGCTTTATCAGCAGTACGGAATCGAGCTTGGTTGGAAAGACTTCCATCGTTTGTTCTCCGATCAAGCGTGCCGGCCCAAAGCCTACTGGTCCTGGCGATAGATTATCGTCGAGCCGGTGAAATCCGTGCGTACCGGTACGTTGATAAGATGAGAAAGCGCTTTTCGAACACGGGGCTGATGCTCGATGGGCACGACGAATACCATGAAGCCCGCTCCGCCGGCGCCCAACAGCTTGCCGCCCAAGGCGCCCGCCCTCAGGGCGTCGTCGTAAATTCGATCGATGGTCTCGGTGCTGATGCTGCTGGTCAGCGCGCGTTTCAACGTCCATGTTTCATGCAGCAGCCGGCCAAATGAATCGAAATCGGAATGGCGAAGCATGTCGACGGCCTGCGGAACCATCGCCTGCATACTCTTGAGATTTTTGGCTTTTTTATCGAGATTGTCCACGAGCTGTTTGGAGAGCGACGACGATAGGCGACTCATCCCGGTGTAGAAGACCATGAGGTGTTGCTCGAACTGGCTTCGCTGTTCATCCGGCAATCCCACCGGCTCGACGCAGATCGTGCCGTTGGTATTGAAGCGTATGACATTGAGTCCGCCATAGGCACTTGCGATCTGGTCTTGGCAGCCAACGGTCTCCTTCAATTTGTTCTGTTCGAGGTCGATAGCCGCCTGCGAAAGATCGTGCTTGCCGACAGTCGTGCCACGCATCGCATTCAAGACGTTGATCAGCCCTACCGCGAAAGCAGAGCTGGAGCCGATGCCCGAACGGGCAGGGAGGTCGCCCTGATGATGAAGCTCGACACCTTCGTCGTCGTCGTAGCCGGCGGCCCCCAGGCCTGCCCGGACGGCCGGATGCAGGATTTCCGAGATCGTGCTGACCATTTCAATGTGAGACCAGACGATGCGATGGCGAACGCCGAAGAAGGGAGGCAGGTGGCGGCCGCTGATATAGCAATATTTGTTGATCGCCATGGAGAGCACGGCGCCGCCGCGTTTGCGATACCAGTCGGGGTAGTCGGTGCCACCACCGAAAAACGAGATGCGGTACGGCGTCCGCGAGATCGCCATGAACATGGGACGAGATAAACCTATTTGGACGGCAGCCTCAAGAGGCGGCGGCGTTGTCTTTGCAATCAACGGGTCAGGAAGCGGTTGCCCTCGACCTCGACGCGTGAACGCCAGTAGTCGAGCAGGTCGCGGAGCGTCTGGTCGTGACGCCGCCGATATTGTAGTAGGCGCCGGCGATCGGATTGACGGTGAGCAGCATGTAATAGGCGCGCACTGCGTCGCGCACGTCCGCGATCGTTCGAAGCGATTGCAGATTGCCCACCTTGACGACGGGCGGGATGAGCCCATGCTCGATCATCGCAATCTGCTTGGCGAAGGTCGATTCGGCAAAGACGTCGCCGCGACGTGGCCCGGTATGCGTGAACATCCGCGTCGTCATCACCGTCATGCCATAGGCCTCGGCATAGAAGCGGCCGACAAGATCGGTGCCGACCTTGGCGATGGCATAGGGCGAAGCCGGATGGAAACTGCATTCTTCGTCTATCGGAAGCTTCTCTTTGGGCACGCGGCCAAAAACTTCCGAGGAGGCGCAGACATGGATCACGGCTTTTGGAGACGTCTGCTTCAGCGCATCGAGCACACGCACGGTTCCCTGGACGTTGGTGTCCATCGTGTCGAGCGGCGCATCGAAACTGGTCCGCGGAAAACTCTGGGCGGCGAGGTGGAAGACATAGTCGGGCTGCGCCTTGGCGACGACCGCCTGGATCGACAACGTGTCTCGCAGGTCGCCATAGAGCAGCGAGATGCGGTCGCCGGCATTGATCCGCCCCGCAACGTTGGAGAGATTATCGAGCGGGCTGCGCCATCGGCACATCCCGAAAACCTCCCAGTCCGTTCTTTCGAGGAGATATTCCGCCAGGTGGGAACCCACCATTCCAGTGATGCCTGTGATCAAGGCGCGCTTGCCGGCCATTACTCGAATAGTCCCTTTCGATTGGTATGCCGCGTAGTCAAGCCCGAATTCGCGGTGTCGCTAACACAGGTGCCGCCGCGTGACTAGGGTAGGATGGGGCAGGCTCTTGCCGCCCGAGCATCTCACGGTAGGCGTTCTCCATGCGGCGGGCAAAAAGCGTCGAGTCGCCAAGGCCGTGGTCGATCGACATACGACGCAGATTTTGCCGCAAATACCTCAAGCGCGGCAGATCGGTCGCAAGCCGGGCGGCAATATCGATATATTCCTCCGGCGATTCAGCGATAAGGTCGGCGCACCCTCCCGCCGTCACCAGCGAAGCGCCATAGCGCGAGCCGAATCGATCGCCTTTGAGGGTGACGACCGGTACGCCCATCCAGAATGACTCGGCGATGGTGTTTCCGCCACAATAAGGCCAGGTATCAAGGCTTATATCGACTTCACTATAAGCATCGAGCAGCTTGCGGCGCCCGACGCCTTTCTCCAATTGCAGCCGATCCGGGCCGATCCCGAATTGTCGAAAACGGTCGACCATGAAGCGACGATTGTCTTTGCTTTCGAGCTGGCCGTTCTGAAGACGCAGGACTGCGTTTGGAGCGCGATGGAGCAAGCGCGACCACAAATCGATCAGCATCGAGTTGATCTTGCCGCCGCTGCCAAAGCAGCCAAACGTGATCGTGGGACGGTTCAGCGAGGGCGGTTCCACAAGTGGCGGATAGTCGGAATTCCTGTAATCGAAGCAAAAAAAGCAGCCTGGCATCCGATAGATGCGTTCCGAATAGAGCGATTGGGTACCTGAGTCCGAGGGGATGCCAATCTCGTCCGCCAGAATGTAATCGACATTCGGGACATGGCTTGATCCGGTGTGATTGAGAAAGCTCACTTGAACAGGCGCGCAGCGCCGACTCATGGCCACGAAGCGATGACCAATCGAGAAGCCCGTCATTTCGACGAAAACATCGATCTCGTCGCGCCGGACGAGTTCGACAAATTCGTTGTCGCTCATGGTCGGCGTCAGTCCGACAAACACGGAGTCGGGACGCGCCTCCGGAATCGACGTGTCGCGAAAGACATCAAATGAAGTCTTAAGCTTGTCACTGAACGGCACCGGAGAGTAGCCGTAGATTTCGAATCGGCTGCGATCATGCGCGATCATGACATTCCGCATCATGTAATGGATCGTGTCTCCATCCATGGCGGAGCTGTGATAACCGATCCGGATTTTCGGTCCGCTGTCGCGAATATTTGGCCGGGCAAGCGTGACGACGGGCTGGTCACCGATATGTCGGCGCACCCAGATATGCTGAAAAGCCGCGATCTTCTCGTCGGTCACCGACGGGAGCTTGAGCATTGCCTGGCTCGCCAGGCTATCCAGGGACATGTGGTTTGGCGGCCGGGCGCGTTCGCTCATTTCCAGTGCCAGCTCGATCTGCCCGCGCGTTTCATGAAGCGACATGGCCATCGCGTACAGCTCGACGAACATCGAAGCTCTTTCGGGAGCAGAGCGATCGAAGTCGGATCGGGGCAAAGTCCGCGCGATGACCTTTTGCCTTAGCCACGAGCTCATGCCACAAAACAGCAAGCTGGTTTGCCTTGCTCTCGACGGCGAGAGGACCGCAATCGCTTCCGAAAAAACCCTCGGCGGAGAAGAATTTGGAAACGAGTTGCAGGCGCTGCTCGATGGCTTTCTCGATATCCCGTGGCAAACCATCCGGTTGGCGGTTTTGATCCGCAAATTCGATGACTTTTTGTGGGACTGCCAGGAAACCGTGGTCGATCGCCAGCCGGCAGCAGATGTCCAGATCGAGCGATTCGGTGAGCCAGCCTTCGCGGTCGATGCCGATTGCAACCAGCGCCCGACGGCTGAAAAATCCGGCAGGCAGGAAAGGTCGATAGCTCGTAAACAGCAGCGTGATGATATCGACCGGCTCAAGTGAATTGCCGTGACCATCGCGAAGAAAACCTGTGGTGCAGATACCACCCATCTCTGGGCGCGCCGTTAACTGACTGACGGCAAATTCAAGGGCGCCAGGCAGGAGATGTCCTTCGCTGGGACAGATCGCGATATAGTCGCCGCGGCATCGCCGCAGGGCATTGAGCAGGCTTTGCCCGCCCGAGACCGCGGCGCTGCCGGGAAATATCCTGATGCGCGAATCTGCAACCGCCGCTGACTGGAACACCTCAAGCGTCCCATCCGTCGAACCGCAATCATCGATGATGAGTTCGAAGTGCCCATGGCTCTGCGCCTTGAGTGCAGCGACGCTCTCTTTTGCCGATCCAACGCGATTTCTGCCGTACCAGACGACGGAAACCAAAGGGCTGTGATCAAAGGGTGTGCGCTGAGTTTCCACGACCGTGGCCGACACTACATCGGATCCCAAACGATTACGGTGAAGCATTCATGGAAGCGGCTGCCGAACCGTAGCCGGCGCACCATCCGAAGTTGGATTTTCCCTTCATTCGAGAGACGCTGGAGTGCAGGCAGCAAGCCCGTCAAATACTTTCGCTGCTTGTGGTACTGAGTGGCAAGAACGTCGTGCGGCAGGTCGGGCGCGTAAAGTTCTACGGTCGGCTCCATATGCACGACTCGGCGCGGTCGGTTTGCCAGAAGATAATCGAGAAACGGGCCAAAACGCTCGCTGGTCTGTTCGAGCGCACACATCGTAAGCACGCCACTGCCTGGTGCGAGTGCAAGTTCTTGCCGTTCCGCGAAAAAATCGAATGTCTGGCCCTTGACCTTCATGCCGAGTTTCTCGTGTAGAAGATCGGCAATGCGCACCGCCGTGGGTGCCCAATCCAAAGCTGTGATTGGCACGTCTGGATAAAGACGGGCATAGGCTGCCACGTTGAAGGCACTGCCGCTTCCGAACTCATAGAGATGATCGATGTCCGACAGATAAGTGCGGAAGAGCCAATCTCGAAGTATTTCGAAAAAAGTAAGCTGGAAGCCATCGGAGATGCTCTGGATGTACTCTCCTTGCCAGCGCAGGATTGCGGATCCTTTGAAAAATTTTGGGTTAAGCGATTCAAGATTGTAGTTGGATTCCTTGAATATCTCGAGTTGCTCCCGCCAGACATCGCGCCAGATTTCCGCGCGATGTTCGCCCACTACGGTGAAGCCCCGGGCAATCTGCTCCGCGATCTCGGCCTCCAGCTTGCCTTGGCCGGCGCTATCAATCTGGGCAAAGTGAAGAGCAGCGTCAGCGAGCAGGTCACGGGTCCGGTCGTCGAGCCGGCCTGGCTGCAGGCCGAGCGCCTGTTCGAACTCTACGGGGCCGATACGCCTCTCTCCGGTCATGATTCAAAGGCTCGCGTTGCGACCAAAACGCGGTGTGTGTGAAGCAAGCTAAGGAAAGGCATATCGATGACCTTGGAGGAATGAAGCTATGTTCGGGAAGCCGCATAATGGCTAAGTCGGCCTAGGCGTTAGGCTCCAATGCCGATTGGCGCGACGCAGCAACGGCGCAACCCTGCGCAGCAAAAGGCGACCAGTTGAGCGGCAGGCACATAAGGTGCGATAGCTGCAGCGCGTGCTTGTGCAAGGATTCCACTCGCGGATTGCTGGTTTCAAAAAGAGACAACGTGTTCCCGTGCCGGTACTTCGCAATTTCCCGGTACTTTGCAATTTCCCAATACTTTGCAATTTCTATGTACAACATGTCGGATTGCCGGAGCAACTTGACGGTGCCGAAGCTGGAGCGATCGATAGATGTATTGCCGTGCTCGTCCGAAGGACGCCAGATGACGATCGGTGTTGCCGGCGCGACCGGCCTCGTTGGGCGCCATGTCGTGGAGGCCTTCGCCAAGGCAGGCCAAGGTCCCGTCATTGCCACCTTCCGGGCGCGTGAACCGTACGACGCACCGGATACCACTTGGGTGAAATGTGACCTGCGCGAGCAGCAGGGTGCCTTGAAAGCGCTGGAGTCCGTCGAAACGGCCGTCCTGTGCGCTGGCCAGCTATCGACGAGTGCGGTTTTGCGCCGCGATCCAATGAACTCGGTCCTCGAGACATTGCGAATTGGTATCAATCTACTCGAGGCGGCGGCGCGCTTGCGACTGAAGCGCGTTGTTCTGATCAGCTCGTGCACGGGATATCCGGAACTGCAACGCCCCGCCGTGGAGCCCGACATGACGGAGGGCGACCCGCCGACGCAATGGTTCGGCGTCGGCTGGATGCACCGCTATCTCGAAAAGCAACTGCACTGGTATGTCGACCATCTCAAGTTGATCGGCTCGGGAATCGTTTTGCGGCCGACCTTGATTTACGGGCCCTATGACGATTTTTCCCCGGAGACAGGGCATTTCGTTCCGGCGCTGGTTCGCAAGGTAGTCGAGCGGGCGCCCGTGATCGATATCTGGGGGGACGGCAAAACGACGCGCAATCTGCTGCATGCGGCCGACCTCGCGTCGGCGATTCTTGCTGCGCTGCGATTGGGCGGCGCGCCTTTCCAGACTTTCAACGTCGCGTCGCCGCACGATGCGAGCGTGAACGAGGTGGTCCGCAATCTTGTGGAGATCGATGGCTTCTCCGATGCCGTCATCGAGCATGATCTGTCGCGCAGCGGCGGGCCTTCAGCATTGTCAGTGTCGAGCGCCGCCTTTGCAGCGGCATCGGGCTGGCAAGTCAAAGCCGCTGTTCGCGACGGGCTGGCCGATACCCTTGCCTGGTACCGACGGATTCGAGCCTGATTCGTCCAGTCGGGAATGGATTGCAAGTCCGCCGGTCATTCTGTACCACCCCCTAGGCAACGGTGGGCGGGAGCGCCCCAAGGACCGGGAGCGTCGAAATTTGACTGCGCAAGACGAATTGTACCGCCGCCTGTTTCGGACCTCGCTTCTGATCAGGCTCGTTGAAGAGCGAATCATCGACCTTTACCCCTCCGATCGCATCCAGAGCCCGGTCCATCTCTCGATCGGCCAGGAGGCGGTGGCAGTGGGCGTCTGCGACGCGCTCCAGGCAGATGATCTGGTTTTTGCCACCTACCGGTCGCACGGCTTCTACATCGCCAAGGGCGGTCGCCTGGACGCCATGTTCGCCGAGCTTTATGGCCGTCTAGGCGGTGTTTCCAAGGGCAAGGCCGGCTCCATGCATCTATCGGCGCCGGAGGTCGGTCTCATGGGATCGTCGGCGGTCGTGGCCAGCACGATCCCGCATGCGGTGGGCGCGGCGCTTTCCTTCAAGCGGCGGGGCGAGTCGCGGATTGCCGTGGCGGTGTTCGGCGATGGCGCCACCGAAGAGGGCGTCTATCACGAGAGCCTGAATTTCGCCGCCCTGATGAAGGTACCCGTCCTTTTCATCTGCGAGGACAATGGCCTTGCAGTGCACAGCCATCGGCCGGTCCGGCAGGCCTATAGCTTGCCGCAGCATGCGGCGACCTTCGGCATCGCCTCACGCCGTGTCGATGAGGGCTGGGACATGCTGGCGTTGCGGGAAGCGACGCTCGAGGCGGCGGCCAAGGTGCGGGCCGGCGAGCCGTTCGTGCTCGAAATCGCCACCGCGCGCTACAAGGAACATGTCGGTGTGGGCGAGGATTTCCACTTCGGCTACCGGACCGCGGACGACATCGACGCCTGGAAAAAACGCGATCCGCTCATTGTCGATAGTGCCTTGGTTGAAGCGCTGCGGACGGAGGTCGAGCGCGAGATCGAGGCCGCCGTGGCCTTCGCCGAGGCCAGTCCGGCGCCCGGCCGGGCCGAACTCCTGACCGACGTCATCTGACCAGCAAGGCGCCGACAATGAACGCTACCGCAAAAAAGCCGCAAGCCGCCCAAACCCGGGTGCTGTCGTATGCCGGCGCTCTCCTGGAAACCATGGACGCGGGTCTGGCCGCCAATCCCAACGCCTTCATCATGGGGCAGGGAGTCGATGACTTTAAGGGCATTTTCGGCTCGACAACCGATCTCGCCGTCAAATACGGCGACAAGCGTGTATTCGATGTCCCGCTCATGGAAGAGGGCATGACGGGCATCGCCATCGGCGCGTCTTTGGTCGGCGACTATCCCATCACCACGCATATCCGCGCTGATTTCGCCTTCCTGGCGATGAACCAGATCATCAATCTCGCCTCCAAATACCGCTACATGTTCGGCGGTATCATGAGCTGTCCGATGCTGATCCGTGTCGTCGTCGGGCGCAGCTGGGGGCAGGGCGCGCAGCATTCCCAGAGTCCGCAGGCGACCTTCGCGCACTATCCCGGCCTGACCGTGATCATGCCGTCGACCAGTCAGGCCATTGTCGACATGTACCCGCAGATCATCAGCCGCCATCCCGGTCCGGTGATCAGCATCGAGCACCGACTTCTCTACAATCTCGACTTCACGGTGACCGATTCGGCGCGGCCCATTCCGCTCACCAGCTACGTGGCCCGTGAGGGAAGCGATGTGACGGTGGTTGCCACGTCTGTAATGGTGCTGGAGGCGATGCGAGCTGCCCAGTATGTGCAGGAGACGGCAGGCATCGAGGCGGAGGTTATCGACCTCAACTCGATCAGCCATCCCGACTGGGACCTGGTCGCGGAGAGCGTACGCAAAACCGGCAAGTTGGTGATCGCCGACACATCGTGGCTCGAATACGGCGTGGCAGCCGAAGTGTGCCGCCAGCTGGTGCTGCGGGATCCCGGTCTGTTGAAAAGCCCGCCCTCCATGCTGGGCATGGCTTCCGCCCCGTGCCCGACGGCCAAGAGCCTGGAGGATATCTACTATCCCAGCCAGCATGAGACGGTCGATGCCATCCTGACCCAGGCGCGCGGCGCCAGCCACGGCATTCCCTTGCCGGTCGAGCGTTCCATGACCGAGGGCTACAAGAAGTTCAGGGGGCCGTTCTAGAATCCGCTCCAGTAGGGACCAGAATCGTCGGTTCGGGCCGACTGGGCTTATGGTCGGTCGATCATGAGCGAACAGCCCTCGCAAATGTGCGAAGCGATGGAAAATTAGTACCGGAAGTTGGCCTTTTCCCGTTTTTTCCCGTTTGTTTAACGGGAATGGCTTGGAGCGGTTTCCGCGAGAGCGGGGTCTTAAAACAAAAAGTCCTAAGCCTTGTTGGCGCGATACCAGGCGAGGGTGCGGCGCAGACCCTCGTCGAGCGAAGTCCGCGCCTCGAAACCGAAGAGCTCTTTGGCCAAGCGGTTTTCCATCAACCGGACCGGGATCGTGCCGGGGCGCGAGGCGTCGAAACGGATGTCGGCGTCGCGGTAGCCGTCGACCCGGAGCAACGCATCCAGGATTTCCCGGACGGAATGTCCACTGCCGGCGCACAGATTGACCGCGAGGTAGGGAAGGTCGGTCGCGAAGGCGGCCAGCATGCCGTCGATGAAATCGTCGACATAGACCAGATCGCGGATGTCCTGACCGGTGCCCCAGACCTCGAGCGGGGCCTGGCGCTCCACGACCCGCCGGATCAGTGCCGCCGTCACGTGGCTGACGGCAAAGTCGAATTTGTCGTATGGGCCATAGATGTTCGAGGGACGGACGACCACCGTTGGCATGGGTTGGTCGATCTTCTCGGCGTAGGTGCGGCAAAGGACTTCGGCATAGCGCTTCATCCAGCCGGCAGGAAAGTAGACATCGGCCGGATCGCCATCGAACATTTCAGGCTCGGCGACGGGCCGGTTGCCGGTCGGAGGATAGGCGGCGCCGCTGGAAATGAAGCAGACTTTGCCGACGCGCGCCTGGTAGGCAGTCTCGAGCAGCAGCGTATTGATCAGGACGTTGGGTGTGATGTGCACCAGAGGGGTCGCGCGAATGACCGCTGCGCCCGACGTGTGGGCGGAACATATGAACACATAGTCGACGCCGTTGACGGCAACGGCGCAGTCTTCCGGTCGCCGCAAATCCAGCTTGAGGGTCTCATGGCCGGGAAAGTGCGCCTGAAGCGGCTTGTCATGGACCGTTAGCCGTAGCTGCGCGCCTTGGCCAGCGAGTTTCAGCGCCAGATTTGTTCCGATGAAGCCCGCGCCGCCGGCGATTAGAACTTTCTTGCCTGTGAAGTCCATTTTGGTTCCGATTATGGTCCAGAGCGCTCCGGAAGGAGTGCGCTCCTACCATATGTGCCTCGTGGCAGCGATGGCACGACGCAGGCAAAAACGGCGGAAATCAGCCGCTCTCGGAGCAAAACCGAAGGTATTCCGGTTGATTTCAATAGGTTGCCGAACTACCTGTAGGGCTGCCATCAAGGTAATCCAGCCCGACACGAGACCATCGGAGCGTGAATGTCGACGCCGAATGACCTCGAGACCACTGCCATCGTCCCCGAGGCTGTTTTCGTTTCTGCGGGAACGGCGACAGTTGGGCTTGTGCAGATCAACAATTCCTTTTCCGGGCAGAACTATCTGCCCTATTCGGTCGCGTTGCTGCAGACCTATGTGCAAAAGAACGCCCGGGATCCGAGCCGTTTCCGGTTCCTGCCGCCGCTCTACAAGCGGGTCCGGATTGCCGACGCCGTCGAATCGCTTCTTGAGGCCGATCTGGTCGGTTTCAGCACCTATGTGTGGAACGGTCGGATTTCGCTCGAGATCGCCCGCCGGCTCAAGGCGCTGAAACCTGACATTGTGATTATTTTCGGCGGGCCGCACGTCCCGGACCAGCCGGAAGCGTTCATGCGCGCCAATCCCCAGATCGACCTCGCTGTACATAACGAGGGCGAGCGGACGTTCCTGAAGCTCCTTGAATCCTTTACCGATCGCGAGGCTTGGCAGTCCCTTCCCGGAGTGAGTTTCGTCAAGCCGGACGGCAGCTTCGTGCGCAACGCCAACATCGATCGCGTGCGCGATCTGGACGAGATTCCATCGCCGTTTCTCGAGGGGGCGTTCGACGAAATCATGAAGGCCAACCCGACGGAAAGCTGGATCGGCCTGTGGGAGACCAATCGCGGCTGCCCGTTCCGCTGCACCTTCTGCGACTGGGGTTCGGCAACCGCCGCCAAAGTGACGAAGTTCGGCGAGGAGCGGCTTTACGCCGAGGTCGATTGGTTCGCCGAAAAGAAGATCGAATATATCTTCTGCTGCGATGCCAATTTCGGCATCCAGAAGCGTGACGTCGATATCGCCAAGTATGTAGCCGGGGTGAAGCTGGCCACCAGCTACCCCGTTGCCCTGTCGGTGCAAAACACCAAGAATGCGACGGAACGCGCCTACGAAACCCAGAAGATCCTGTCCGATGCCGGCCTGAACAAGGGCGTGGCGCTCTCCATGCAGAGCGTCGACATGACGACTCTCGAGGCGATCAAGCGGGATAACATCTCGCTCAATACCTACATGGAGCTGCAGCGGCGCTTCACGCGGGACAAGGTCGAGACCTATTCCGATCTGATCCTCGGCCTGCCGGGCGAGACCTACGAGTCGTTCGTGCGTGGCGTCGACCAGTTGATGGAGAACGGCCAGCATAACCGTATCCAGTTCAACAACCTGTCGATCCTGCCCAACGCCGAGATGGGCGATCCTGCCTATCAGGCCAAGTATGGGATGGTGACGGTCGAGTCGAAGATCATCAACATCCATGGCGAGCGTATCGAGCTGGATGACGATGTGCCGGAGGTGCAGGACCTGGTCATCGCGACCTCGGCCACGCCTTTGGCCGACTGGCGGCGCACGCGGGTGTTCTGCTGGATGACCGCACTGCTCCATTTCGACAAATTGTTCCAGATCCCGCTCATCCTGGCGCACGGCATTTCCGGCATGTCCTACCGCGACATGATCGAGGCCTTCATGGCCGCGGATCCTGCACGCTATCCGACACTCGCGCAGATCAACGCCTTCTTCCACAGCGAGGCCGAGTCCATCCAGAAGGGCGGCTCGGAGTATGTCTTCTCCAAGGAATATCTGAATATCTTCTGGCCAGCCGACGAGTTCATCTTCGTCAAGCTGACGGCCGACGGGAAGTTCGATGCTTTCTATGACGAGGCGGGCAAGCTGTTGGTCGAGACGCTGAGCGCCCGCCATTCGGGCCTGCCGATGGATGTGATCGACGAGGCGGTGCGGCTCAACCACGCGCTGGTGCATCAGCCCTTCGCGCGGGAAAACACCAAGATGCGCCTGCGCTACGACCTGCTCGACTATTGGCGCAAGGTGCGTGATGGCGAGCAGCCGCTCATGCGTGAAGCCCCGCTGGTGGTCGAGATCGACCGGACGAGCAAGCCCTACACCGATTTCCAGAAATGGTGCCGGGAGATCGTCTGGTGGGGCAACAAGAAGGGTGCCTACCTTTATTCGCCGGTGGCGGCGGAGATCACGCCCGAACTCGCCGGGCATTACTGATCGCCGCGCGGGCGGTACATAGGATCCATGAACTATCGGGCTCTCGGTCGGACCGGTCTTGTCGTGTCCGAGATCGGCTTCGGCGCCTGGGGAATCGGCGGGCGCACCGTCGGCGAAACCTCTTATGGCGACACTGACGATCGCACGTCGCTGGCAGCCCTCGCGACCGCCCTGGAGTGCGGCATCACGTTTTTCGATACATCGGCTGCCTATGGCAACGGCCATAGCGAGGCGCTGATCGGGCGCGCCTTCGCCCAGTCGAGGCAGCGGGTCGTCCTGGCAACCAAGGCCGGTTACGAGTCATGGGATCGACCGCCGGACTTCTCGGCCGGCGCAATCACGGCGTCGGTCGAACGAAGCCTCGGCCGGTTCCGCACGGATTACGTGGATCTTCTTCAACTGCACAACGCCCCGATCGAGGCTTTGCGAACAGACGAATTGCAGCAGGCGATTTCCCGGCTGATCGCCCATGGCAAGATACGCGCCTGGGGCGTTTCGGCGAAGACGCCGGCGGAAGCGATCGAAGCGTTGAGGTTGTGCAAGGCGCCGGTCGTCCAGGCCAACTTCAATATGATGGATGTCCGGGCGCTGACGTCTGGACTGTTCGATGAAGCGACCCGCAGCGATGCCGGCTTTATTGCCCGCACGCCGCTTTGTTTTGGCTTCCTGTCAGGGACCGTTCGGCGCGACACCGTTTATCCGCCCGGGGACCACCGCCTGAGTTGGTCGCGCGCCCAACTCGGCGGTCAACCGGACTCGCGAGTTCTTCGTGCGGCCGGCACCCGCTGCCTGACGAACTGCAGCAGATTTCCGCCTGGGAATTTATGGCCGGGTATGCCCGCGGCCTGCGCGGCCTGGACATCGGTGTCGCGGTCGCCGATGAGAAAAGAACCTGAGCCGTCGGTATCCCACTCGGCCTGAAGCTTGGTGATCATGCCGGGCTCCGGCTTGCGGAGCTTCGAGGCCAGTCGGTATTGCTCGATCTTCCCGTCGGGATGGTGAGGGCAGTATTCGAAAGCATCGATGTGAGCGCCGTGTCGTTGCAACTCGCGCTGCATCCAGAAGTGAAGCTCGCTGACGGCGTCCTCGGAATAATATCCGTGGGCGACGCCCGCCTGGTTGGTGATGACGAAGACATAGTAGCCGGCATCGTTGAGCCAGCGCACAGTGTCGATCGCCCCGTCGATCCAGGCGATCTGATCCGATCGATGGACGTATCCGTCATCGCGATTGAGGACGCCATCGCGATCGAGGAAGGCGACGGGCCGCCGCATATAGGTCGGCATCAGATGCTGGGCCCGGGCGAAATCGTCGGGAATGCCGATATCGATGAAGGCGCCTTCCGCGGCAGTTCCAATAAGCTGACCACTCGCGGCGAGGCCGGGAAGAATCTCCCGTTCCAGCGAGCAGGGTGACGCTGTGATTTCGTCAAGAATCTTTCGGCGCACCAGATAGATGCCCGCATTGATCGGCTGCGCGCTGCCGCCTTCAGGACGAAAGCCGCGTATCCGGCCGTCTTCCAGATCGATCCTGCCGTAGCGCGTGCCTTCTATGCCATTGGCAAGGGCGGCATGGACGACCCAGTCGCCCTGGGGCAGCGCGGTTGCCAGACGAAGCCAGTTGAAGTCGAAGAAGGAATCACCGTTGAGGAGGAAGAATGTTTCATCGAGGTGAGGCGCGGCATTGCCGAGCGCGCCAGCCGTTCCGGCAGGCCGGGGTTCGACGACCACATCGACCGAGAGCGATCCAAATTGGCGACCCTCGTACCGGCGACTGATTTCCTCCGACTGATAGCCGGTGAGCAGCGACAGACGCTGCAGCCCGAAGCGCCGCGCCTCGTGGATGTGATAGTCGAGGAAGGGGCGGCCGCCGACTGGGAGGAGGGGCTTCGGCGTTGCATCCGTCAGCGCGCCCAGTCTCGTGCCGCGGCCGCCGACCAGGCAAACGGCCTGGGTGACCGTCATCAGACGCCTGTCATCTTAGGGAACATCCCAATGGCCGCGCACGATCGTCCGCTCCGGGAGCGGTTCGTTAGCCAGGCCCCAGTCTTTCGTGTTCGTCACAAGGGACCTGTCGTCATGGGCGTAACGCTGTGCCTTCATGACGAAGTTATGCTCGATGGACGGTCCGAGAATGGTCTCGACGCCGCGTATGCGACGGCGAGGATAATCGAGCCACATACGCAGCTTGATTCTGAGGTTGGGTGAAAAATACTTGGTGATGAAATCATCGAGCCGTTTCTGCCAGGTCTTCCACTCTTCCGAGGCGCGCAAGATGAAGATATTTCCATGGACGATCTTGTAGACGCGGCAATCGTCAGGCCAGCATACTTCTCGAACGCCATGAGCCGCGACAGCATGCAGGGCAATCGAATCGGAATCGAAGCATAAAACGGTCGGATCGTCCGGGTAGCCTCGGATCTCCTGCCAGCGCCGCGCCGCCATGAGCATGAAGTCACCGCAGGCGTTGGTGTGCAAGTCCCGCATGGCCCATTCGGGCTTTTGCACGATGCGCATATGATGGTGGACGACGTTCTCGGACATGCGTTCCAGCAATTGACCATCGGTCAATTGATCCCAATCCGCCGTTTCGACTTTTACGTCGTATCGGTCGCAACGATAGAATTCGTCATCTTTTAGTTGTGCCCGCGCGATCTGGGCGACCACGCTGTCCGTCAGGAAGGTGTCCATGCCCTTGGGGAGAAGAAACCTGCCGCGTGCGCGCCTGAGTCCGACATTGGCCGCGTTCACGACGTGCATGCCCTTGAATTGCGACCCGATCAACGATTGATGGTAGCGGCCGTCCACGATGACAGATCGGACCGTGACATAACCTTCGCCTTGGCAGTCGCCAAGGAGATCGATCATCATGGGGCGATCGGCAAGCGGGTTCCATTCCACGACAATGATCTCAGTGGTCACTTTGTGACGATCGAGTTGGCTGATGAGAAGGCGGAGGGCGCGCTGGACGCGCTCGATATAGCCTTCCATGTACCCGTCGTTGCGCACCCATCCGATGATGCTTAGGTAAGGAATTGACGCGGTCATTCGCTTTCTGCTTGGGGACCGAAGCTTCGAGAACAGGCTGCTATGGTAGACTTTATATCGAAAGGTAGGGATTAAATCCCGTAGAGGGTACCGGCCCATGGGACTAGCTCTTTTTGACCTTAAGTCGGGCTCTTTGGAGGCTCAAGGATGGAAGCGTGTCCTATCGGCCACAGCTTGCTCGTTCCGGCCAGCGGTCGTCTTGACGGCCCCACCTCCGGTGGGCTAGCGGGACCCCCCACTGTGGCTTCCCATCGATATCCTCGGAATTGGCACGCGCCGAGCTTCCGACTCGCAAGGAATCTACGCAATTGAGTGAACGAAGTGTTTTGGGACCGGCAATAGCCTCGTTGGGACGCCTATGGCGGCGACAGCAGTCCAATATAGACGAAGCCGATCGGACCGCCGTGGGGCCGGAGCAGGAAGGCCGGAAGTATTTTCGCAAGGGCCGGTCCGAAATGCGTGCGGGCGACTTCAAGGCGGCCACGGTGGAATTCGACCGGGCACTGTCGCGGCTGCCGGACTTCGCCGATGCGGTGGCGGCGCGGGCCGAGCTGCTGGACATGCAGGGCAACAGCGATGCCGCGCGGGTCGAATACGAACGCGCGCGTCAATTGTGGGCGGCAATTCGTCCAGGAGCACCTGACCGCAGCTATTTGTTTCGTCGCCCGGGCCGTTTCACGTTCGAGATCGAAGCCTACGATTTGGTGCTGCGGCGCATCAAAAGCGGCATATTGCCCCTTATTGCACGCGGCAATGCTCTGCTCGTCCAGGGTCACGGCGCAGAGGCGCTCGAGAGCTATGAGCGTGCACTCAAGGTGAAGCCCAATCTACCGGAAGTCATGGCCTTAAAGGGCGAAGCCTTGTCGGCAATGCGACGCTACGAGGAAGCGATCACGGCGTTCGACGCCGCTTTGACGATCCAGCCAAAGGATGCCGAAACCCTCAGCGGCCGCGCGATCGCGCGCATGGCTTTGGGTCGCGTCGAGGACGCGAATGCCGATTGGCGCCGTCAATTCGAGTTGCTGCCCCAGGGACAGACGGCCGCGCGAGCCTATGTCGCTCTCCGGATGGCGGACTACAAATCTGCCCTGCTCGAGATCGAGCGCGCGTTGGCGAAGGAGCCGGCCAACCCATATTGGCGCCTTTATCGCCTCACGGCGCTGCGCCGGCTCGGCGCTTCTGCCGATCCGATCGAAGCGCCGGCGGGTGACGTGTGGCCCTGGCCCCTTATCGCCCTTCATGCAGGTCGCATGAGTGAGGACGAGGTGCTGCGCCGGGCCGATACGGACTGTCGCCAGGCAGAGGCCGCATTCCAACTCGCTGTCGCGCCCTCTGCCCGGGATCGGCGCGCGACCGAACGGCGTTGGAAAGAGGTTGTCGAGCGAGGCGCTCCGACCTTGATCGAGTATGCCGCGGCGCGTAACGAACTGTCCCGCGTCGGTTGATAGCCGCTGTCGCAGGGTGAGGATCCAATGTTCTCAGTCATTATCTACGGTCGCAACGACAACCACGGCTACAATCTCCACAAGCGCGCGGCGATCAGCTTCAACGCGATCGCCGAGGTCATGTCCGACCCGGACGACGAAATCCTGTTCGTCGACTACAACACGCCCGACGACCACCCGACCTTTCCCGAGGCCATCCACGATACGCTGACCGACAAGGCAAAAAAGGTGCTGCGCGTCTTGCGCGTGCGGCCGGAGCAGCATGTTCATCTGAAGTCGCGGACGCACCTGGTCGCCCTCGAGTCCCAGTCGCGCAACGTGGCGCTGCGCCGGTCGAACCCGCGCAACCGCTGGATCCTCTACACCAACACCGACATGCTGCTCGTGTCGCGCACCGAGGGCGAGTCGCTCAGCACCATTCTCGGGAGCGTTCCCGATGGCTTCTACCAGATCCCGCGCTTCGAGATTCCGGAGATGTTGTGGGAAGCCGCGTTCGACAGGCGCGATCCTGCCGGCAACCTCGCCAAGCTGCGCGAGTGGTCGGTCCGCTACCACCTCAACCAGGTGGTCCACAACTTCATGCCGATGAAATACGACGCCCTGGGCGATTTCCAGGCGGCGTTGCGTGAAGACATGTTCGCAGTCCATGGCTTCGACGAGGAAATGATCCTTGGCTGGCACTGCGATTCCAACCTGGCAGCGCGGCTCGCGCTCTATCGCGGCAAGGTCGACACGCTGATCGACAAGGTGTTCGGCTATCACTGCGACCATACCCGGGTTGCTGCGGCCAACAATAAGGGTCGCGCGACCAAGATGAATGACCAGGAACGCTACATCTGGAACGTATCGACGCCTTATCTGCCGGCCCAGGCCGACAATTGGGGCTGGCCGGATGTCGAGATCGAAGAGCGGACGATATCGGTGATGATCGTGGGCACGCGGGCGGATTTCGTCACCCGATTCGCCAAGGCCTGGCAGGGCATGGGGTTCACCGGCGCGATCCTGGTGCCTCGCGAGTGCGAGGGGCTGCCGGCAGATCTGCCGGGCGTCAAGACGGGCTCCTTCGAGGAGCTGCAGCGCGCGGCCGATATGTTCATCTTCGAATTCGGCGTTTCGTCGCAGAAGTTCGACGATCCGGTCCGGACGGGCCGGGTCTCCACGCCGACCGATAAAAAGCGGCTCAAAGTCGTGGAGAAGCTGCTCCGCCAAGCGGCCTCGACTGAGGCCGAGACGCGTCCTGCCGGCCGCCGGGTGGCGCGACGGTTCATCGGCGTCAACGTGATCTTCAACAAATACTGGCCGCTGTTCACCGACTATGTCAGCGCGAACATCAATCCGTTCTGCAGTCAGGTTCTGGCCGGCATTCCCAAGCAGGATCCGTCGATGAAGGGCAGGATCCTGCGCTTCCGGGGGCGGCACGCGATCTAAGGCGCGGCCGGAGCAGCTCAACATGAATATGTCCAAGGCGGCGGTTGTCGCGGCAGCCGCCTTGTGTGCGACGCTGCTGGCGGCGGAGATTGTCGCGCGCACGGTCTTCGGCCTGCAGCCGCTGATGTTCGGCTATCCCTACCATCCGATTTTCGTATCGGGCGACTACTACTACCTGAACACGAACGATCAGCTGGCACGCGGCCTCGGCGGTCCGACGGTCTATGGCTACCAGGAAGGCATCTTCGGCTATCACTACGATCCGAAGACCCCGGCTTCGCATTCATCGACGAACTTTGCCGACTTCCTCTTCAACCATACCCGAGCGCGCTACAACAACGCTGAGGTGGACCGCATCGAGTGCACTGAGAAAGACGCGGCGGCGGTCTTTGTGCTCGGCGGATCGGTCGCCCAGGGCTTTTCGGCCTCGAGCCCGCAAGCCACATGGCATGGCGTTCTGGAGGGAATGCTGCGCGCCAAGGTGCAGAAGCAGGACATCTACCTGTTCGACGCAGCCATGGGCGCCTTCTTCTCCTTGCAGGAGAAGCTCGCCTATTACCTCGCCGTCGTCCCGCGGAAGGGCGACGCCATCATGCTTCTCAATTCGTACAACGACCTGGTCATTCCGGCGAATGCGGGCACGCGGCCGGGAGATCCGTTCCAGCTGGCGACGCGGTTCAGCCAGTTTTTCGGCAATGGCTTCGTATGGTGGCTGGCCAAGCACAGCGCCATCGTCAACAGCTTGGTTCAGGCCGAATTCGTCCGCCATGCCGTGGCTTACCGCAAACAACTCGACGAGGATGACGGCGTCTTCTCGCAATATGCCGGTGCCGTCACCGACATTTACATGGAGAATATGGGCGAGATTCTCGACGATTGTGATGCGCGCCATAAGTCCTGCCTTGTCGCCGTCCAGCCCAATCGCGCGCTGACGGCCGCTCGCATTGGCGCCGACTACAACGATATCATCTCGCAAAAGCGCGTGAAGCAGCTCTACGATCTTTTGTTCACGAAGATCGAAAAGAGCGCGCATCGCTCCAGCTTTATCGATCTCACCCATGCCTTCGATTCGGCCGAGAAGATCAAATTCTACGCCGATGAGGTCCATCCCAATGACCACGGGCAGCGCCTCCTTGCCGAGATGCTGTTTGAGCCTGCGCTCGCACTGGTCACGTCAGGTGCGGCCCGGACCGTTGCCACCAACCGCTGCCATCGACCCGGTTGATTTCGGCAAGACGTCCGCTCAGCGTTGGCGTCGGGTGAGGGAATAGTAGTTTCCCACCCCGGGCTGATCGAACAGGAACTCCGCAGTGTAGTCACTGTGCAGCATCGCGTGGACGGCTGGTGCGTTCGATTGGCCGGAAACCGTGACCAGGGAATTGGCGAGCTGGTCGGCGGACCATTCCCAAAATCCGGCGGCCACGACGCGAAATCCATTGTCCAACGCCCAGTCGATCTCCTTCTTGAGAGCGGCGGCGTTCTCGGCCCCCGTCCACGCTGGATGGCTCAACGGGCCCCTGATCAGACTTAGCCATTTGAAGTGTGGATTGGAGTCCGGTGCGGGGTGAAAGCCGGAAACCCCGTCCCAATGGCGGCCACCGAAAAAGAATTGCCACCCCGTGATAGGCTCGAAGCCCCAATAGAGAAAGATGGCGCGGGACGCGTCGATCTTTTCATCGATGCCGGCGACAGCGGTTCTGGCCGCAGTGTCACCGCCGCGCTCTTCACTCAACCGGATTGCATTGTAGATCAAGGGGACCGCCGAAAGGGCGAGGAGGGCGAGCAGCCGTCCGAGGTATCGTCGATTCCGGAGATCCGGCAAAAGCGAATTGGCCAGCGCCAGGCCCCAGACGACCGTCAGCCACGGCATGACGTTGATCTGCATCTGGGGATCTTGAGGCTGCGAGTAAGCGTTCATTATTTCCCCGACGAGGAAGGTGCCGAGGAACACTGCCATGGTCGTGCGGATACGGGCATCGTCCCAATGCCGCCAAAGCTCACCGAGCGCATACAGCAGGGCCAGCAGCTGGAGGACGAGCGAGACGCAGGTCTCCAGACTGATCTTGAGGTCATCTGTCGGGATCGGGACATTTTGGCCGCCCAGCAGGTATTGGCCCATGCCTATCGCGAGCAATTGGAGTTTTTCCAACGAAAAACCCGCCCAGCCCGTCGCCACGCCTTTGCCTGTCCAAATGACGTCGGGCAATCCCATGGCGCCGTTGTGGCCCTCCCAGAACAGCACGACCAGCCCGGCGACCGAGAGCATTGTGACGAGCAGGAGGGCTGCCATCGAGGCGCGCCGCTTCAGCGAGGTGTTGGACAAAGCGAGCGCGGCCAATAGCGCCGGCAATGTCGGAAATATCAGGCGCCATTCGAGCAGCCAGCCAAGCGTGAACAAGAGGCTGACGCCCATGACGACGGCCGGGGTCGGCCGATCGAAGCGCGCAGCCGCCAGCGCCGTGGCAATCAGCACCAGGGTGTAGCCTGGCATGATGTCCTCATTGATGACGGCAAGCAGAAGGAAAAAGCCGCAGCCGAGATGCATGACGGTAGCCAGGACGGCGGCGTCCCGCCGGCTCGTCAGATCGCGGATCAGGGTATAGATTGCCGCAAGAGCCAGACCCGCCATGGCGGCGTTGAGCACCGCAATCTGCTTCCAGGCCAGGCGGTGAAAAACGCCAATCCAGTCAAGCAGGCGGCACAGCGCGGCATAGACAGGAAAGTAGATATAGTTGGAAGGATCGAGGCGGGCGCTGGCGGGGAAGTCTATCCAGGCTTCGAGCTGGATGCTTTTATACATCCCGTTCATCGTCGCGATGTGCACATTGTCGAGCCACAGGATCAGGCTCAGCAAGGCGATGGAGCCGGCGACCGCAACGCCGACCGGCTCCCAACGCCTTCTGATCATGCCGGTTGCCCGCCTGGTAGGCTGCTAGCGGCCCGATCCGAGATAGAGCACGTCGGCCACATCGTCGAGCTTGCCGGCCGGCAGGGTGCGCCACAGATCGAGGACCGTGAGGCGGCCGTTCGCGCGCTTGCACCAGGCCGCATCGATCTCCTTGTACTCGGGCCAGCCTGTGGCGACGATCAGCAGATCGCACTCGCGCACACAGCCTTCCAGCGACGAGGCGCCGACCACCTTGTCGCCGAGGGCGATGAGGGCGGCGTCCTGGGCCAGCGGATCGTGCACGACGACGACATAGCCCGCATCGGCAAGCTCGGCCGCCAGCTTCACGCTGTGACTCTCCTCGACCACGGGGGTCTGCGGCTTGTAGGAGAGGCCGGCAATGGCAATCTGCGTGCCGGCTTTGGCGAATTTGCCGACCAGGCTGGTGAGACGCTCGATCTGGTAGTTGTTGATGCGGTCGGTCGCCTCGGCCACGTCGGCGCGCGCGCCGAGCTTGCGGGCGAACGCGGCGAAAGCCACGTTGTCGCGCGGGAAGCACGGCCCGCCATAGCCCATCGCGCCCTTGAGGTACTTGGATCCGATGCGGGTGTCGGCGCCCAGCGCCTTGGTGACGGCATCGACATCGGCGCCGGGGATGCGGTCGCAGATGTCGGCCAGCATGTTGGCGTAGGAGATCTTGGTGGTGACGTAGGTGTTCACCGAGATCTTGGTGAGCTCGGCGTTGACGAAGTTCATGCGCTGGACCGGCGGCTTGTTCACGCACATCTGCTGGTAGATCCGCAGCAGCATGTCGCCGGCCCTGGCATCGCTCTCTCCGATCAGGATCGAATCGGGATAGAGCATGTCGCGCACGACACTGCCCAGTGCGATGAATTCCGGGTTGTAGCAAAGCCCGAGATCGGGCCCGACCTTGCGGCCCGATGCCTTTTCCAATGCCGCCTGGATTTCGCTGCCCGTCGTGCCAGGCATGACCGTGCTGGTGATCACCACCATGTGGTAGCCCGACTTGGCGCGCAGCGCTTTGCCCAGCGTCTCCATGGCGTGCAGCACGAAGCGGTTGCTGAAAAAGCCAGTGCTGTCGGACGGGGTCGGCACGATCACGAAGCTGGCGTCGCTCTGGCTCACGGCCTTGCTGGCGTCCAGCGTGGCCGAGAGGCGGACGCGATTGGCGTCAATCAGTTCGTTGAGCTGTGGTTCGACAATCGGCATGTGGCCGGCATTCATGGCGTCGACCAGCGTCTTGTTGACGTCCAGCCCGATCACGGTGAAGCCGCGACTCGCCAGCACGGCAGCCAAAGGGGCGCCGAGCTTGCCGAGGCCAACCACAGATACGCGAGGCAGCAAAGTCTCTGAAGTCATTATCTATTCCCGTTTTGAGGGCCGGTACTGATACTGTCGGGCGCGGCCCGATGCCACCCCCAATTTCACCCTTCCACCAACCCACTAACAGCTTGCGCCGTCCAGCCGCAGGGGTAAAAAATTGCCGCGCATCAGCATTTTAGATGAGGAAATCGAATGAAAGTTGAATTTTCGGCCATTCCGAAGGCCTTTTCCGGCAATGTTGCGGTCTTTGTTGCGGCCGAAAAGCAGCTCCTGGCGACGGCTCAGTCGATGAACCGCGCCGGTGGCGCGATCGGTCGCGCCATCGGCGCCAGCCGCTTCACCGGGGCCAAGCAGCAGACTTTGACGGTTCTCGGCCAGGCGGACGGCGTCACGCGCCTCATGCTGCTCGGCATCGGCAAGCCAGGTGAGTTGGACGCGCGGACCGCGGAAGGGCTGGGCGGCCAGATTGTCGCCGAGGCCAACGGAGCGGGCCAGAAAGCCATGACGGTCGTCGTCGATGCGGTGAAAGGCACCAAGCTCTCCGCCGGCGAGATTGCTGCGCACATCGCGCTCGGCGCCCGCCTGCGCAACTACCGCTTCGACAAGTACAAGACCAAGGACAAGCCGGAGCAGAAGCTCTCCCTCGAGAAGATCACCGTCGTTCTGGAAAACCCCGCCGAGGCGCGGAAGGCATATGCCCAGCTCGAGCCCACCATCGACGCGGTGTTCTTCACCCGCGATCTGGTCTCTGAGCCGGCCAACGTGCTTTATCCGACGTCGTTTGCGCAGCGTGCGCGCGAACTTTCCAAGCTCGGGGTGAAGGTAGAGATACTGGGCGAGGCCCAGATGAAGAAGCTCGGCATGGGCTCGCTGCTGGGCGTCGGCCAGGGCAGCGAGCGCGAATCACAGCTCCTGGTCATGCAGTGGATGAAGGGTCCCAAAACCCAGAAGCCAGTGGCGCTGATCGGCAAGGGTGTGTGCTTCGACACCGGCGGCATCTCGATCAAGCCGGCCGGTGGCATGGAAGACATGAAATGGGACATGGGCGGCGCTGGCGCGGTCGTTGGCGCCATGCGCCTGATCGCGGGCCGCAAGGCCAAGGCCAACGTGGTGGCCGTCTGCGCCCTGGTCGAGAATATGCCCGACGGCAACGCGCAGCGGCCGGGTGACGTGGTCAAGAGCATGTCGGGCCAGACCATCGAGGTGATCAACACCGATGCTGAGGGCCGGCTGATCCTGTGCGACGCCATGTGGTACGCGCAGCAGAAGTTCAAGCCGCAGGCCATGGTCGAACTCTCGACCTTGACCGGCGCTATCATCGTAGCCCTGGGCCATGAGCGGGCGGGGCTGTTCTCCAACGACACGCCTTTGTCCGACAAATTGCGCGCGGCCGGATCGGAGATCGGCGAGAAGCTGTGGCGCATGCCGCTGGGCCCGAAGTACGACAAGTTGATCGATTCCGAAATCGCCGACATGAAAAACGTCGGCGGCGGCCGGGATGCCGGCTCGATCACGGCGGCGCAATTCCTGCAGCGCTTTGTGCAGGATGGCGTCGCCTGGGCGCATCTCGACATCGCCGGCATGGCCTGGTCGAACAAGGGCGACAACACCATGCCCAAGGGCGCCACCGCCTACGGCGTGCGCCTGCTCGATCGCTTCGTCGCTAACGGCTACGAACGGTAGAAGATGCCGACCGAGGTCAATTTCTACCACCTGACCCGGTCGTCGCTGGAAGACGCGCTGCCCCGCCTGCTGTCCAAGACCCTGCAGGCGGGGGAGCGCGCGCTGGTGCTGCTCGGATCGAACGAGCGAGTCGACGCACTCAACACCCATCTGTGGAGCTATGATCCCGGCGGCTTCCTGCCACACGGTGCCGCCAAGGACGGCGAGGCCTCTCGCCAGCCGGTGTGGCTGACGCATCTCGATGAAAATCCCAACGGCGCCACGTTCCTGTTCGTTGCAGACCGTGCGCAGTCGGAGCGCGTCGCCGACTACAAGCGCTGTTTCGAACTGTTCGATGGCCGCGATGACGATGCTTTGGCGTCTGCGCGCGAGCGCTGGAAGGCCTACAAAGCGGCAGGCCACACCGTCGTCTACTGGCAGCAGACGACGGCGGGCGGCTGGGAGAAGAAGGCCTAAGCCGCGTTGCTCTCCCCCGGACCGCGCGGCTCCAGCCGCGCTTATGAGCGCGGGGTGGAGCCGTCCAGTTCAGACCGTCGCCACCGGCGTGGCCGGCGAGCCGACGGCGCCCGGCAGGCGGAGCGGCGGCGCCGTCAGCAGGAAGCGCGAGCGCTTCTTGTCGCGCAGCCACAGCGCCAGATCCTTGAGCCACCAGATCTCGCCGAGATTGAGCCCGAGCTTGAACAGGCAGTGATTGTGGATCGGCAGAGACGGATGCTGCGCATCCTCAGGTCCCGGCTTCGACGGTACAGCCTCGACGCCATAGTTGTCGGCGATCAGGGCCGAAATCTGGCTGTCGGTGATCCATTGCAGCAGCCGCTTGTCGCGGCCGTCGAGCACGCAGCACATGGCGTGTGCGCGCGCCGGATCGATCTTCTTGTTCATCTTCACGATCTCGTCGGTGAAGCCGGTGTAGAGCAGTAACATGTCGCCGGGCTCGACCACGACCTTGTCGACGTCGAGCACGCGCTTGAAGTCGTCGTAATTCACGTATTTGTGGTCGCGGCCATAGTGCTTCTCGAGGTCGACCATCACCGCGCGGCCCTGGATCGCCTTGGCCGCCATGTTTTCGACGCCGAGCTTGTGGGCGTAGCTGAGATGGCCGCAGCCGTCGCCGCCGGCGTCGGGCTGCGGACCGACCACGTCGGTGCCAGCCTTGAAGCCGTTGTAATAGAGCGGCTCGGGCACCCCGTCGCCATCGGCGTCGAACATGCCGCCGACATGGGCGAACGTGTCCCACTGGGTGGAATATTGCAGCGTCAGGATCACGCGATCGTCGCTGGCCACGTCCATGAACAGCGGGTTGATGGTGTTGGTGAGGAAATTAAAGCGCCAGCCATTCTCGTCGCCGGTCGGCGACAGGACCGGCGGCAGCCGGCGCGGGTTCAGCACGTTGCCGCCGGGCAGGTCGAGCGGCAGGCTGAGGCAGAAGGAGAGGCCTTCCTTGACCTCCGCAATGCCCTCGAGGACTTTCTTGGGCGTGATCAAATTAAGCCTGCCGAGCTGGTCGTCGTCGCCCCAGTCGCCCCAGGTCGAGCCTTCAGGCCGGTGTTTCCATCGCTTCATGTTTCCGTTCTCCCCTTGAGGCCGCAGAGAGTAGCGGACGGGGCGATTGCGCGTCATCAGCGAGACGCATGGCTCCCGCGCGCAATTCCGCAGGCAGCGGGTCCGCGGTTCGACTAGTCTACCGGCTTAAGAGGTTAAAATGTCCCTAGCCGCAGCCGTGCCTTTGAACCGCGATCTCCGGGTGATCAGCCTGATCGGCGTCGCTCACGGCATCAGCCATTTCTATCAGCTGGTATTCATCACCATGCTGCTGATTGTACGCCAGGAGACCGGCCTCAGTTTCACCGACGTAGGCATACTGGGCAGCATCTTCTATGGCACGTCCGGCCTCTGCCAGACGGCGGCAGGGTTCGCGGTCGACCGCTTCGGCGCCCGGCCGATCCTCGCGGCAGGGCTCGCCGTCACCGCCATCGGCATTGCCCTGATCGCGCTCGCGCACTCCTTCGTCTTTTTCGCCCTGATCGCCGTGATCACTGGGCTCGGCAACTGCGTCTTCCACCCGGCCGATTTCGCGCTCTTGAATTCCTCGGTGGACCAAAAGCGCCTTGGACGGGCATTCAGCATCCATGGCCTGGGCGGTTCGCTGGGCTGGGCTGCGGCGCCCGCCTTGTACTTCCTCGACGCCGCCATTGGCTGGGTGGGCGCTGCGCTGATCGCGGCCGTGCCCGGCATCTTGCTGGCCGTGGCCGTATGGACGCATCGTTCGCATTTGGTCGACCATCGTGCCGAGGTGCGCCATGCCGCCGCCGCGGCCGGCGCAAAGGCGACCCTGACTATCTTCACGCAGCTGCCGATCCTGATTTGCCTGGTCTATTTCGTGTTGCTCGCCATCAACACCGTGGGCATCCAGCAATTCGCCGTGCCCGCATGGACGAAGATGTTCGGGGTGACCGAGAGCTACGCCGCGCTCTGCCTGATCGTCTTCATCGTTGGATCGGCCGTCGGCATCTTGGTCGGCGGCTTCTTCGCAGATCGCGTTCGACGCCATGACCTGGTAGCCGCTATCGGCCTGGTCGCCGCCGGCGCGCTCACTTTGCCGATTGCCACCCAGTCCGTCCCGGCGACGCTGCTGCTGCCTCTGTTGGCGTTGGCGGGCTTCGCCGGCGGCACCACCAATCCCTCGCGCGACATGATCGTGCGCAGCGCCACACCGCCTGGCGCTTCAGGAAAGGTGTTCGGTTTCGTCTATTCCGGCCTCGATATCGGCTCGTTCCTGGCACCGCCGGCCTTCGGCTATCTGATCGAGACCGGCCTGCCAGCGGCGATGTTCTGGATCGCCGTCATCCTCTATGTCGCGAATGCCGGTCTGGTGATGTCGATCCGGCAGACGCGGGCGCCGGCCGTCCCCGTCGCGGCGGAGTGACGGTCAGGCGGCTTTTTCGAAAGCTTCCTGGGCGGAAAGCCAGCGCTTCTCAGCATTGGCGACCTCGCGCTCCAGCCGGCCCTTCTCGCGCTGCAGGTCGGCCACCACGGTGCCCGGTCCGGCATAGATCGCGGGGTCGGCGAGCTTGGCTGCCACGCCCTCGAGTTGCTCGGTGAGGCGGGCCAGCATCTTCTCGGCGCTGTCGACGGCCTTCTTGAGCGGCGCCTTGTTGGCGCGCTGGTCCGCAGCGGCCTTGCGCTGATCCTTCTTCGATACCGGCTCGGCCTGCTTGTCCTCGCGCTTGCCCATCCGGCCGCCGCGCTCTTTCAACAGCTTCGCCTGGTATTCGTCGACGTCGCCGTCGAACGGCTGCACCGTGCCATTGCCGACCAGCCACAGCGTGTCGGCCACCATGCGCACCAAATGCGTGTCATGGCTCACCAGCACGACGGCACCCTCGAAATCGTTCAGGGCCTCGACCAGCGAGGCACGTGAATCCATGTCAAGATGGTTCGTGGGCTCATCGAGCAGCAACAGGTGGGGCGCGGTGCGGGTGGCCAGCGCCAGCAGCAGGCGGGTCTTCTCGCCGCCCGACAGCACACCGACCTTGAGGTTGGCGCGATCGCGCGAGAAGCCGAAGCGGCCGAGCTGGCTGCGCACCTTGGCTTCACCAGCGCCGGGCAGGGCACGGTTCATATGGTCGAACGGCGTCTCCTCGTAGTCGAGGCCTTCTTCCTGGTCCTGGGAGAAATAGCCGACGCGCAGGCGTGGAGTGCGCCGCATCGTGCCCGCGCTGGGCTGAAGACGTTCGGAAAGCAGGCGGATGAAGGTCGACTTGCCGTTGCCGTTCTGGCCCAGCAAGGCGATGCGGTCTTCCATGTCGACGCGCAGATCGAGGCCGCGCAGGATCGGTGGCCCGCCGGCGTAGCCGACCGCGACCTCGTCGAGCGTCTCTATCGGCGAGGCCAGCAGCTCGGGTGACGGGAACTTGAAGGCGATGCGCTCCTCGATCGGCACCGAGGCGATCGGGCCCAGTTTCTCGATCATCTTGAGGCGCGATTGGGCCTGGCGGGCTTTGCTGGCGGTGGCTTTGAAGCGGTCGACGAAGGCCTGCATGTGCTTGCGCTGGGCGGCGGCCTTGGCCTGCTGCGAAGCGTCGTTCTCCAGCCGCTCGGCGCGGGTACGCTCGAAGCGGTCGTAGTTGCCGGTGTAGGGGACGAGCTTCTCGCCGTCGATATGGACGATGTGATCGCAAACCTCGTTCAGCAGGTCGCGATCATGGCTCACCAGCAGCACGGTGTTGCGGAAGCGCTTCAGGTACTCGACCAGCCAGACCTGGGCCTCGAGATCGAGATGGTTGGACGGCTCGTCGAGGATCAGCAGGTCGGGATTGCTGAACAGCGTGCCGGCCAGCGCCACGCGCATGCGCCAGCCGCCTGAATACTCGCCGCAAGGCCGGGCCTGGGCCGCGGTGTCGAAGCCCAGGCCGTGCAGGATCGAGGCGGCGCGCGATGGGGCCGCCGCGGCGCCGATCTCCTCGAGCCGGGCGTGGATCTCGGCCAGGCGATGGCCGTCATGGCATTCGGCGTCCTCGGCCAGCAGCGCGCTGCGCTCGAGGTCGGCGGCCAGGACCGCGTCCAGCACCGTGATGTCGCCGCCCGGCGGATCCTGCGGCACCGAGCCGATACGGGTGCGGCCCATGATGTTGATGGTGCCGGAGTCGGGCTCGATCTGCTTCTGGATCAAGCGCAGCAGGGTGGATTTGCCGGCGCCGTTGCGGCCGACAAGGCCGACTTTCCAGCCGTCGGAAAACGCTCCGGAGGCGCGGTCGAACAGCACGCGCTCGCCATGGCGGAAGGATAAGTCTGTGATCGTGAGCATGAAGGGCCGGGGCTTACCACGGGGTCCGGTCGTCGCCAACGGCAACACGCCGCCTTGCCCCCCTCAAACCCTGCGTCTATAAGGCGCGCCGCTTCCAAAGACCCATTCAATCATGAGGACTCCATGGCCGTCGAACGTACCTTCTCGATCATCAAGCCCGACGCCACGCGCCGGAACCTGACGGGCAAGATCAATGCCCGCTTCGAGGAGAAGGGCCTGCGCATCGTGGCCCAGAAGCGCCTGTGGATGAGCCGCCAGCAGGCCGAGCAGTTCTACGGCGTGCACAAGGCGCGGCCGTTCTTCAAGGATCTCTGCACCTTTATGACTTCGGGTCCGGTCGTCGTGCAGGTCCTGGAAGGCGAGAACGCCGTGGCCAAGAACCGCGAGATCATGGGCGCCACCAATCCAGCCAACGCCGATGCCGGTACGATCCGCAAGGACTTCGCAGAATCTATCGAGGCCAATTCGGTGCACGGCTCGGACTCGCCCGAGAACGCGGCAACCGAGATGGCTTACTTCTTCGCCGGCACGGAGATCGTCGGCTGAATAAGAAAAGCGGCCCCATCGGGGCCGCTTTTTATTCCGACGCGAAAGATAAAGATACGGGCGTCAGCCCACGACCACAAAGGCGATCAACAGCGCTATATTCCCGCCTACGCCCAGAAGGACGGCGATCAGAGGCGCGTGGCCGACCAGCCCCAAAGCCATGGAGGCCAAGGTGGTCACGATGCACAGGATCGCGAACATCACCAGTTTGTTGAACGAATGATAGGTCTGAAGGTGCGCGGGTAGATCGTCCTGCATCTCGACTTCGGCCATGATAATCTCCGTGTTTCTTTGTGACATTTTATAACGAATTAGGGTTCGCTGGAAAAGAGCAGCGTGGCCCCCGGCGGCACGCCCGTCACTTCGACCCGCTCGCCCGCCTGACACACGCGGCCTTCGGCGAACCAGCGCACCACCAACGGATAGAGGCGATGTTCCTGGCGCAGGATGCGGGCACTCAGCGTTTCCTCCGTGTCGCCCGTCAGCACCGGCACGGCGGCCTGGGCCACGATCGGACCGGAATCGAGATCGGGTGTGACCAGATGCACCGTACAGCCGCTGAGCCGCACGCCTGCCTGCAGCGCCTGGCGTTGGACATGCAATCCTTTGAACGACGGCAGCAGGGACGGGTGGATATTGAGGATCCGGCCAGCCCAATGGGTGGGAAACCAGGGGCTGAAAATGCGCAGGAAGCCGGCCAGCACCACCAGCTCTACGCCATGGCGTTCCAACTCGTTCGACACCGCGCGATCGAACGATTCCCGGTCGGCGAAGCCGCGATGGGAGATGACCGAAGTTGCGACGCCCGCCGCCGCGGCCGTATCGAGGCCAGGCGCATCGGCCACGTTGCTCACCACGCAGGCGATCTCGGCGGGATAGTCAGCCGCCGCCGCTGCAATCAGGGCGCCCAAGTTACTGCCGCGGCCGGAGATGAGAACGCCGACTTTCAGCTTCGCCATAGGCTCTCGGCCTGCTCGACCACGCAATCGGCCTCGGCCGTCGGTGCGCGCTCGATGATCCCGACCGGACGGACGATCTCGCCTTGCGCGACCAGCGCCGCGCTCACGCGTGCGACATCGGCGGCGGCGACCACAATCACCATGCCGAGGCCGCAGTTGAAGGTGCGCAGCATGTCTTCGGTCGGCACCCGGCCCACCGCGCGCAGCCAGTGAAAGACCGGCGCCGCCGTCCACTGAGTGGCGTCGAGGCGCGCGCGGGTGCCGTCCGGTAGGACGCGGGGCACGTTACCGACCAGGCCGCCTCCAGTGATATGGGCCAAGCCCTTGATTGCACCCGTGGCCTGCATGACGGCCAGCAGCGGCTTGACGTAGATGCGCGTTGGTTCAAGCAAGGCTTGGCCCAGCGAGATGCCGGAGAGGTGCGTGGAAGGGAAGGGCGCGGGATCGCCATAGCCAAGGCCGCTGCGCGCCACGACGCTGCGCACCAGCGAGAAACCGTTGGAATGCACGCCGCTCGCCATGAGGCCCAGGACAACGTCGCCCGGAGCGATATCGCTGCGCGGCAGGAGCGCGTCGCGCTCGGCCGCGCCGACAGCGAAGCCTGCGAGGTCGAAATCGCCCTCGGCATACATGCCCGGCATCTCCGCGGTCTCGCCGCCGATCAGCGCGCAGCCGGCGCGGCGGCAGCCTTCGGCGATGCCGGCGATGATGCGCCGTCCGACGTCGACCTCGAGCCGGCCGGTGGCGTAATAATCGAGGAAGAACAACGGCTCTGCGCCCTGGACCACGATATCGTTGACGCACATCGCCACCAGGTCGATGCCCACCGTGTCATGCAGGCCGGCCTCGATGGCTACTTTGAGCTTGGTGCCCACGCCATCGGTACCGGACACGAGGATGGGATCGCTAAAGCCCGCGGCCTTGAGGTCGAACAGGCCGCCGAATCCGCCCAGGCCGCCGATTACGCCGCGCCGGTCGGTGCTGCGGGCCAACGGCTTGATATGATCCACCAGCGCGTCGCCCGCATCGATATCGACACCGGCATCCTTGTAGGTCAGGGGAGGATTGTTGTGGCCGGGGGCGTCAGGCTTCAAGCCGTGCTCTTTCGTGCTAGATAGGGGACGCGAACATAAACAAATATTAGACCCCCGCAATGCCATCAGGCCGCTGGTTTTCCACGATGCTCACCGCGCTCCTCGCGGCAGGCCTCGCTTTGCATGGCGCCTCGGCTCAGGTGGCGAGCAACAACTCCTACACTGTGAGCGGGGTCGAGGTCGACGTTACCGCCGCCGACGCCCTCAAGGCGCGGGATCAGGCCATCGGCGAGGCCAAGCGCAAGGCGGCTCAGCAGCTTGTCGAGCGCATGGTCGCGGCGGAGGACCGCAGCCGCGTCCCGTCGCTCGACGATGCGAGGCTCAATAGCATGGTGCGCGGCGTCGAATTCGCCAGCGATCGCTCCATGGGCAACCGCTACGTCGCCAGCATCACCGTCGTCTTCGCCGCCGATCAGGTGAAGGGCTGGCTGTCCGCGGGCGGCGTCAAGACCGCCGAAACGGTGGCGCGACCGGCGCTGGTGATTCCGCTGTGGAAGGGCAATGCCGGCGTCGAGCCGCTCGATGACCGCAACGCCTGGCGCGACGCCTGGCGCACGCTCGACAGCGCCGGCAGTTCCGTGCCCACCACGATAATCCGCGGCGATCAGCTCGATCAGAACGCCCTCTCGGCCGAAGAGGCATTTATCGGCGACACGGCCGCGCTCTCGCGGTTGAACGAGCGCTACCGCGCGCCGACGATCATCGTGGCCATCGTCGAGGGCGACAAGGCATCTGGTCCGCTCACCGTGAGCGGCATCCGTTACGACACCCAAACGGGTGTCCGCACCGAGCTTCCCAAGGTCCCCGTGGCCGCCTCCGACCAGCTCCCGGACGCGGTCAAGCGCATGCATGCCAAGCTTGACGAAGAGTGGCGCGGCGTTGCCACGGTGCGTCGCGATTCGGAGGACGCGCTCGATGTCGTGGTGCCGATTCGCACACTCGGTGACTGGGTTCAGATACGCCAGCGGCTGGGCGGCGTACCGGCAGTCAAGCGCATGACATACTGGCCCAGGCAGGTCTGCAGCTCGCCAGGGAAGCCAGCGAGTGGCGATTGCAGGCGCGGTGATAGCGCACGTTCCCAATCTGATCAGCCTGATCCGTCTGGGCGCGGTTCCGATCGTCGTGTGGGCCATCGCTACCGGCCGCTATGCCACGGCCTTCTGGCTGTTCGTGGCCGCCGGCGTTTCCGACGCGCTCGACGGCTTCATCGCCAAGAAATTCGATGCCGCCAGCAAATTCGGCGCCTGGCTCGATCCGATCGCCGACAAGACGCTGCTGGTGTGCGTCTATGTTGCGCTGATGGTCCGCGAACATCTACCGCTGTGGCTGGTCATGCTCGTGGTGTTCCGCGAGTTGGTGATCGTAGGCGGGGCGCTGCTGGTTCAGGCCATGACGCAGCGTCTGGAAATGCAGCCGTTGCTGGTGAGCAAGATCAACACGGCAGCCCAGATCGCACTGGCGGCGTACGTGCTCGCCGATCTGGCGTTCGGGTTCGCGCAGCCGGCCATCACGGAGGCGGCCATACTCGCGGTCGCAGCCACCACACTGATTTCGGGCGCCGCCTATGTCGCCACGTGGTGGCGCAAGGTGAACGAATGGGAGCGGAACGACTCGAGATGACGCAGCCTGCTCGCATTGTCCGCTGGCGCTTCTGGCTCGGCGTCGTCGTGCTGTTCGTGGCCGCACTTTGGTTGCTCCACGACATCCTGCTGCCGTTCGTCGTCGGCGCGATCGTTGCCTATTTTTTCAATCCAGTGGTCGCCCGGCTGCAAACCTGGGGGCTGTCACGCGGCTTGGCCACCGCCACGACGACGGCATTCGCCGTCTTTCTCGTCGTCGGGGTGATGGTGGCGGTGCTGCCGCCCTTGGTCAGCCAGGCGCAGCGCCTGATCGCCAAGGCGCCGGAATACATCACGCGCGCGGCCGCGCAGTTCCAGCCCCTGATCGAGCCCTTGGGCGAAAAGTTTGGCGGTGTACTCGGACTGGGCGCTGGATCCACGGCGGCGGATCTCCAGGGTGAGGCGGCGAAGTGGTCGGGTCAGGCGCTCACCTTCCTGGGCGGTCTGCTCGCGGGTCTCGCCCAAAGGAGCGTGGCGATCATCAATCTGCTGGGGCTGTTGTTCATCACTCCGGTCGTCACCTTCTATCTGCTGCGCGACTGGGAGCGTCTGCTCGCCAATCTCGACAGCTGGCTGCCGCGCGAGAATGCCGACACGATCCGCAAACTGGCGCGCGACAGCGACGCAGCCATTGCCGGCTATGTGCGTGGACAGGCGCTGGTCTGCCTCTGCCTCGCGCTGATCTACAGCATCGGCCTGTCGCTGGTCGGGCTCGAGTTCGGCTTCGTCATCGGACTGATCGCCGGCATGATCTCCTTTATTCCGTTCGTCGGCACGATGGTCGGCGCGGTCCTGGCGCTGGGCATGGCCCTGGCCCAGTTCCCGCCTGACTGGGTCGGCGTCGCCAAGGTGGGCGTGGTGTTTCTGACGGGTCACTTGCTCGAGAGCAACTTCCTGTCGCCCAAGCTGGTCGGCGACCGGGTCGGGCTCCATCCGGTGTGGATCATGTTCGCGCTGCTGGCGGGGGGCGCGCTGTTCGGTTTTGTGGGTGTACTGATCGCAGTGCCGGTGGCGGCCATGGCAGGCGTGCTGGTGCGCCATCTGCTCGGCCGGTATCTGGCGAGCGGGCTCTATCGCGGCGCGGACAGTGTCTAGCCAATTAACCCTCGATCTGGCGCTGCCGCCGCCTAACTACACCCGCGAGGAATTCGTCGTCGGCAACGGAAATCGGGAAGCGCTGGGCTGGATCGACCGTTGGCCGGACTGGCCGGCGCCCGTCTTGGCGCTGAGCGGTCCCGGAGGCGCGGGCAAGACCCATCTCGGACGGATCTGGGCAGCGCGCAGCGGCGCCGTCATCATGACCGGGACCGACTTTGCCGAGAAAAGCATCGGCGATCTTGCAGCCCTTGCCGGCGCTCATTCCGCGATCGTGATCGAAAGGGCGGACGCTGCGCCCGAGCGCGCCTTGTTCCACCTCTACAATCTAATGCGCGAACGCGGGCGCCATCTGCTCCTGATCTCCGAGGCTCCCCCGGCGCGCTGGTCGATCCGGTTGCCCGACCTTGCCTCGCGGCTCCGTGCTGCGCCCGCGGTGACGGTGACACCGCCTGACGACGAGCTGCTGGGCTCGATCATCCTGAAGCAGCTTGCCGACCGGCAATTGCATGCCGCCGCCGGGGTTGTGCGTTATCTCGTGTCGCATATGGAGCGGTCGGCCGACGCGGCGCGGCGGGTGGTCATGGCGCTCGACCGGCGGGCGCTGGCCGAGCGACGGGAAATCGACAGGCGGCTCGCTGTCGACGTTCTGGCCGAGCTGGCCAGTGCCGCTTCCGTCAGTTCGCCGGACAAAGGCTGAGGCAAATTCGCAAATTCGCGCTCGGCGTCGCAGCGCCGGACGCGTTAAGCTCCGATCTGGACTCAAAGAGGGAGAGAAAAATGGATCTCGGCATCAAGGGCCGCAAGGCCATCGTCTGTGCGGCGAGCAAGGGATTGGGGAGGGGGTGTGCAATGGCGCTGGCCCAGGAAGGCGTCGATCTGGTCATCAATGCGCGCACCCAGTCCGAACTCGAAGCCACGGCGGCGGAGATCCGCAACAAGACGGGTGTGAAGGTGACGGCTGTTGCCTGTGACGTCACGACCGACGCGGGACGTGCGGCCGTCCTGGCGGCCTGTCCCGAGCCCGACATCATCGTGAACAATGCCGGTGGTCCGCCGCCCGGCGATTTCCGCGACTGGAAGCGAGAGGATTGGATCAAGGCGATCGATGCCAACATGCTGACGCCGATCGAGTTCATCAAGGCCACGGTGGATGGCATGATGAGCCGTGGCTTTGGCCGCATCGTCAACATCACATCGAGTTCAGTGAAGGCGCCCATCGATATTCTCGGTCTCAGCAACGGCGCGCGCAGCGGCTTGACTGGCTTCGTGGCCGGCGTGGCACGCGTTACCGTCAAGAAGGGCGTAACCATCAACGGCCTGCTGCCCGGCCCATTCGACACTGACCGCCTACGCGGCACGATGAAGGTCCGTGCCGCCAAAAGCGGTCGGAGTTTCGAGGAGGAATACCAGACTGGCGCCAAAGCCCATCCGGCCGGCCGCTTCGGTACGGCGGAAGAATTCGGTGCAATGTGCGCGTTCCTGTGCAGTGTGCATGCGAGTTATGTGACCGGCCAGAACATCCTGATGGACGGCGGCCAGTACCCCGGCACCTATTGATGCGGTGGTGGAGTGCGTGTTTCGTGGCGCTGGCGGCTTTGTCGGCTGGCGCCACACGCGCGCAATCTCATTCTTCACCGATCTACGGCAGGTGGATGGTACAGGACGGCGAGGGCGAGGTGGAACTCTCGCCGTGCAAAGATCCTGCGCGCGGGCCGCTCTGCGGCCACATTGTCTGGCTACGCGACGCCCGCAATCCTGATGGCAGCAAGGTGTCGTCAGTGGGTGATGTTGCCGACGTATTGAATGCCGATCCCGCCCTGCGCCAGCGCAAGCTGCTCGGCATGTTCGGCATGTACGATTTTCACTATGGCCCCGAACCGAACAGCTTCGAGGGCGGCTTTGTCTATGATCCACAGAAAGGCCAAACCTATCGGGCCACAGTTCGGCTGATGCCCGATGACAAGCTCTATCTGCACGGATATGTGGGCTTCTCTGTCCTCGGCCGGACGTCGATTTGGTCGCGGGTGCCCGAACGCTAGGTCGCACCGATCTCGCGGGGTGTCATGAATGAGAGGAGTTCGCATTGGCCGGGGCCAAGCTCACGCCAGTGCGCCACGGGCGCGCGCAGGATCACCAACGCACCCGTCGGATACTTGATCTTCATCCGAGCAAGGGCATCGCTCGACCCCGATCCCGCCAGGGCGTTGGCCAAAAGCCAGATTCCATCATTGTGGCCAATCAGCAGAGGGGCGGCCACGCCGGGCTCCAGAGCCCTCAGGCGGTGCAGCAGGGCATCCTCAGAGGCCACATAAAGGCCTTTTTCGAACGACACAGGCGGAAACGGTACCAGGCGCGGCAGGAGGGGCGCCAGCGTTTGTCGCGTCCGCACCGCTGTGGAGCACAGGATGAGGTCCGGATGGACGCCCTGGCGGGCGATCTGGTCGGCCATGGCGAGCGCTGCGCGTTCGCCGCGACGACTGAGCGAACGCTCGTGATCGGACTGGCCGGGATTGCCCCAATCCGACTTGGCATGCCGCAGGAGTAGTATCATTTTCACTGGAAAGCCTGGATAATCATTCTAGAACAATACTTTAGCTATTTGAAATGACAGTGACACGAGAGGGCGCTACCGTTCTTGTGCATAAACTGAGGAGAATGCCTCCACGAGGCACCCATGGACGCTCTCAGCACAGCCCCAACCCTTAGCACCGACATTGCGCCTGCGATTGCCGCCGACAGCCCGCGTCGTTTCATCAATCGAGAACTGTCGTGGCTTGCCTTCAATACACGGGTCCTCGAAGAAGCCAGCAATCCTCGCCATCCGTTGCTCGAGCGGGTGCGATTTCTCTCGATCTCGGCTGATAATCTCGACGAATTCTACATGGTGCGTGTCGCAGGTCTGGTCGACATGCTGCCGACCCGCGCCAACCAACTGAGCGACGATGGGTTGACGCCTTCCGAGCAGCTAATGGCTATTCGTGAGCGAGCCTCCGTCTTGATGGCGCAACAGCAGCAGGCTTGGGCGACGCTGCGCAGCGAGATGCGCCAAGCCGGTGTGTCCGTGGTTGATGCCGCCGAGCTCACCGAAACGGAGCGCGCCTGGCTCGATCAGTATTTCATCGATCAGGTTTTCCCCATCCTGACGCCGCTGGCGATCGATCCGGCCCATCCCTTTCCGTTCCTCCCCAATCTCGGTTTCTCGGCCATCATGAAACTGCAGCGGGCGGGCGACCGCCGGCCGTTGATGGCGTTGCTGCCGATGCCACCCCAGGTCGACAGGTTCGTGCGCCTGCCGGGCACGGCGATACGCTTCCTGCCGCTCGAGGAGCTGATCCATATCTTCCTGCCGCGGCTCTTTCCCGGCTACGAAGTAGTCGAGCGCGGCGCCTTTCGTCTCATTCGCGACAGCGACGTCGAAATCAACGAAGAAGCCGAGGATCTCGTCCAGCAATATGAGAGCGCGTTGAAGCGCCGCCGCCGCGGCGACCTGATCTCGATCGCACTCGACAGCAATATGCCGGCGGAGCTGCGCGACTTTCTGTTCGACCAGCTCGAAGTGTCGTCCCATACCGTGCATGTTTTCAACCTCGACCTCATGCTCAATATTGCCGACGTGAAAGCGGTGATTGTCGACGACAGGCCCGACCTCAAGTTCGCGCCCTACAATGCACGCTTTCCCGAGCGTATCCGTGACTTCGGCGGTGATTGCTTTGCAGCGATTCGTGCCAAGGACATCGTCGTTCACCATCCCTACGAGAGCTTCGACGTGGTGGTGCAGTTCCTGCGCCAGGCGGCGCGTGATCCGGCGGTGGTGGCGATCAAGCAGACCCTCTATCGTACCAGCCACGATTCGCCGATCGTCAAGGAGCTGATCGCGGCGTCCGAGGCAGGCAAGACAGTGACCGCGCTCGTCGAACTCAAGGCCCGCTTCGACGAGGAGGCCAATATCCGCTGGGCACGCGATCTTGAGCGCGCCGGCGTGCAGGTGGTCTACGGCTTTATCGACCTCAAAACCCACGCCAAGGTGTCGATGGTGGTGCGCCGCGAGGCGTCGGCCACCCGGACCTACGTTCATTTCGGCACCGGCAATTACCATCCCATTACGGCCCGGATCTATACAGACCTCTCGTTCTTCACCTGCGACCCGGCGATGTGCCGCGACGCTGCGCGCTTGTTCAACTTCATGACTGGCTATGCTCGGCCAGAGCAGATGGAGAAGATCTCTTTTGCGCCGGTGACGTTGCGGCAAACGCTGTACGACCTGATCGACGCCGAAATCGTCAACGCCGGCGCCGGCAAGCCGGCCGCGATCTGGGCCAAGCTCAACTCGGTGGTCGATGCCGGCCTGATCGATCGGCTGTATCTCGCGTCGAAGGCCGGCGTGCAGATCGACCTCGTGGTGCGCGGCATCTGCTGCCTGCACGCCGGCGTTACCGGTCTCAGTGAGAATATCCGCGTCAAGAGCATCGTCGGACGCTTCCTCGAGCATGCACGCATCGTCTGTTTCGGCAACGGCAAGACGCTGCCGTCGCCGGAAGCGAAGGTATTCCTGTCGTCGGCCGACTGGATGCCGCGCAACCTCGACCGGCGCGTCGAATTGCTCTGTCCGGTGGAAAATCCGACAGTGCACGAGCAGGTCCTCGATCAGATCATGGTCGCCAACCTGAAGGATGACGGGCAGAGCTGGACCATGGGTCCCGACGGGGTCTATAGCCGCCGGCAGCCGGGCAAGGAGCCATTCATCGCCCATCACTATTTCATGACCAATCCGTCGCTATCGGGCCGGGGCAGCGCCATGCGCCTCAGTGGCGCGGTGCCGCGGCTGGTGCTCAGCTCCTGAGCGACATAGCGGCGTCGGGTCGCGCCCCGTTTGCCGCTGTAATCCCCTGCGGTTTCCGCTAGAGGGTGCGCTTATGGACGTTGAAGCGAAAGCGCCATCTGGGGTCATAATGGGCTCCCTCGAGAAGAAGCGCGTCGGCATCATCGACGTCGGCTCGAACTCTATTCGCCTCGTCGTCTACGAGCGCGCCAGCCGCGCGCCGCTGCCGCTATTCAACGAAAAGGTGCTGTGCGGCCTCGCCCGCGGCCTGGACGCCACCGGCCGGCTCAATCCAGCCGGCGTAGAGATGGCGCTCGCCAATATAGATCGTTTCGTCACGCTGGCGCACAATATGAAGGTGATGTCGCTTGATCTGCTGGCGACGGCCGCAGTGCGCGATGCCGCCGACGGCGAGGAATTCGTCGACGAGGTGATCCGGCGCACCGGCATCTCGGCCCATATCGTGAGCGGCCAGGACGAGGCACGCTATTCGGGCTTCGGTGTGATCTGCGGCCTGCCCGACGCTGACGGCGTGATGGGCGACTTGGGTGGCGGCAGCCTCGAACTGGTCGCCGTGAGCCGCGGCAGGATCGGCGCATCGAGCACGCTGCCGATCGGACCGCTGCGGCTGATGTCGTCTGGCCGGACCGATCCCAAACGCATCGTCGTCGACGCCATCGAGGGCGTCGGTTGGCTGCGCGAGCATGTCGGCAAAACTTTCTACGCGGTGGGTGGCGCCTGGCGGTCTTTTGCCCATCTGCATATGGAGCAGGCGGGCTACCCGCTGCACATCATCCACCAGTATGAAGTGCCCTCGGAAGATATCAGGGCGGTGGCGCGCCTGATCGCGGTGCAGAGCCCGAAATCGCTGGAGAAGATGCCGGGCGTGTCGCGGCGCCGGGTCGATACGCTGCCGCTCGCCTGTCTGGCGCTGGAGCGGGTGCTCGCCGTCCTAAAACCCAAAACAGTGGTGTTCTCGGCCTTCGGTCTGCGCGAAGGTTTCTACTATTCACGGCTGAGTCCGGACGAGCGCGAGCGCCATCCGCTGATCGCTTTCGCCGAGGAGCAGGGCGCCGGCTGGCGACGCTTCGATTTGTCGCCGACCGAAATCTTCGATTGGCTGAGCCCGGCCTTCGCCGGAGAGACCGACGCCGACCGGCTGTTGCGATCGGCGGCCTGTCATCTCAGCGATATTTCCTGGGACGACCATCCGGACTATCGCGCCGACCAGGCCTATATCCGCGTGCTGCATCTGCCGGCGCCCGGCATGAGCCACCGCGATCGCGCCGTGCTGGCGATGGCCATGGCCTATCGCTACAAGAGCGATCCCAAATCGGCGATGCTGGACACGGCGCTGAGACTGGCCGACAGCCGCGGTCGCACTTTTGCGCGTCGCCTCGGGGCCTGCCTGCGGCTGGCCTACAATCTGTCGGGGGGCGCGCCGGGCCTGTTGCCGCAGATTGCATTGCGGCAAACCGAAAAGGAACTACGGCTGGTGGTGCCGCAGACGCTCAAGAACCGCCTGGGTGACGTGACCTCACGTCGTCTCCAGTCGGCGGCCGAAGCCTTCGATCTGAAACCCGCGATCGTCGCGAGCTGATTAGCTTGCCCGCGCGAGCGGGATCAGCTTGGCCGTTTCGCCGGAGAGCGCCAGTGCCACGCGTCCCTCGATCAGGTCGACGGCGTCGGCGCCGAAAATTTCGCGTCGCCAGCCCTTGAGGGCGGCGATATCGCGTTTGCCCGCCGCCAGCCGGTCGAGCTCATCGGCGCTGGCCACCAGACGCGCTGCCACATCCGCTTGATCGGCCCGCAGGCGCAGCAGCGTGCGCAGCAGGTCAACGACGGCGCTGGGTGCCCGCAGCTGCTCGGCCGGCTTGTCCCGGGTCGGCAACTCGGCCTCCGGAATGGCGCGGCCGCGCTCGACCGCCTCCAGGACCTCGCGGCCTTGCCAGCCCTCGGCGAAGCCCCGGCCGAGGCCGCGGGTGGCGGCGAGGTCCTCGATGCTTTTGGGCGCGTGGCTGGCGATCTCGAGCAGCTGTTCGTCGCGCAGCAGGCGCTGACGGGGAATGTCGATGCGCTGTGCCGTGCGCTCGCGCCATGCCGCGACTTCCCTTAAAATCGCCAGCAGGCGAGGGGAGGCGCCGCGCGGCTTGAGGCGCCGCCAGGCCTGCTCGGGATCGGCCCGGTAAATCGCCGGGTCGTTCAGAACGGCCATTTCCTCGGCGATCCACGACAGACGGCCGGTTTTCTCAAGCTGGCGCCTGAGCTTCTCGTAAACCACCCGCAGGTGGGTCACATCGGACAGCGCATAGGTAATCTGGCGCTCGCTGAGCGGCCGGCGACTCCAGTCGGTGAAGCGGCTCGATTTGTCGATTTTTGCCTTGGCGAGCTTGGTGGCTAGCGATTCGTAGGAGGCGGCTTCGCCGTGCCCGCAGACCATGGCGGCGACCTGGGTGTCGAACAGCGGCGTCGGCACGCTGTTCATCCGCAGATAGAATATTTCGAGGTCCTGGCGGGCGGCATGAAAGACCTTCAGGACCTTGGGATTGGCCATCAATTCGTCGAGCGGGCCGAGGTCGATGCCCTCGGCCAGGGCGTCGATTGCGGCGGCATCGTCCGGGCCCAGTTGTGGTGATGAGCTTCATTCGTGAGCTTCTATAGCGGGCGGACCGGGCGGGGGCAAAGGCTGCCATTGTCTCACGGGCCGAAATGCCCGGTTTGCTTGACTTGGCGCCGCAATCGGTGCCTTTTGCCGGCCCAGCAAAATCCGGGCAAAAGTGTAATGTCTTCCGTCTACCGAACCCATACCTGCGGCCAATTGAGGCCGGACCATGTCGGCCAGCGGGTCCGCCTCTCCGGCTGGGTCCAGCGCAAGCGCGATCACGGCAATTTGCTGTTCATCGACCTGCGCGACCATTATGGTGTGACCCAGGTGGTGGTGGACAGTTCCAGCCCGGTATTCAAGACCGCCGAGGCGGTGCGCACCGAGAGCGTAATCACGGTTGGCGGCAAGGTGGTCGCCCGCGATGCTGCGACGGTCAATCCGCGGCTCGCCACCGGCGCTATCGAACTCGATGCCGACGACATGACCATCCAGTCGATGGCCGAGCCGCTGCCGATCCCGGTTTATGCCGAAGCCGACACGACGCCGGAGGAATTGCGCCTGAAGTACCGCTTTCTTGACCTGCGCAAGGACAAGCTCCACCGCAACATCGTGCTGCGCAGCCAGGTCATCTCCTCGCTGCGCCGGCGCATGATCGAGCAGAATTTCATCGAATTCCAGACGCCCATCCTGACCGCAGATAGCCCTGAGGGCGCGCGCTCCTACCTCGTGCCGAGCCGCCTGCATCCCGGCAAGTTTTACGCCCTACCGCAGGCGCCGCAGATGTTCAAGCAGCTGCTGATGGTCTCTGGCTTCGACCGCTATTTCCAGATCGCGCCGTGCTTCCGCGACGAGGACGCCCG
>WNFR01000324.1_pt1 | contig 48719 bp, 44 predicted proteins | sample 5400221 | NCBI WGS metagenome assembly WNFR01 (sample SAMN13153357, study PRJNA577476) | soil metagenome | isolation source: 40 cm soil under Madrone tree | place: USA:California | collected 2016-06-14 | reverse complement strand
TCAAAGGCGCCTGCGGCGCTCTGGGACGCGCTAAAGCTCGCCCCTACAACGTTACGACAACTGTTGGCGGCGCTTTTTGTGCTCGACCAGGATGCAGGCGTCCATTACTACCGTCAGGCCGGCGGCTTGGGCCTTTTTTGCGGCGGCTTCGTTGGCGATGCCGAGCTGCATCCAGACTACTTTTGCGCCGGCGCGAATCGCGGCGTCTACAACTGGCGGGACTTCTTCGGGTCGGCGGAAGATGTCGACGATTTCAATTTTCTGCGGAACGTCTTCCAGGCTCGCGTAGCTTTGCTCGCCGAGCACTTCCCTTTCATTCGGATTCACAGGGACGATGTGGTAGCCCGCAGACTGCATGTATTCGGTAACGCCGTAGCTTGGCCGCGCTGGATTTGACGATAAGCCGACCACCGCGATCGTTTTGTATTTGGCGAGAATGTCGAGAATAGGATCGGCGCTTGGCGCCGCGCCATCGGGGAGCAAAATCTTCATCGCGTGGTCAATTCGCTCTTGCCTGCGCGCTTGTCCAGCAAGCGACTCATCACCGCGAGCAGCTTCTCGTTTTCGCTGGCGACGCCCACGGACACGCGCATTGCCTCGGGGAAGCCCATCCAGCCTAGCGGGCGCACGATTACGCCTTCGTGCAGCAATTCGTCGCACAGCTCCCGCGCTTCCGGTCCGATGTCGATGAAAATAAAATTGGTGTGGCTGCGCACAGGACGCAGTCCAAGCTCGGCCAAGCCTTCGGTGAGGCGCGCGCGTTCGGCGGCGTTTTCCTGGATTGAGCGGCTGACGTGCTCGGCATCATCGAGCGCCGCCATCGCCGCAGCCTGGCTTACGCCGGTGAGATTGAAGGGCGTGCGCAGCTTGTTCATCGCGTCGAGCACCGGCGTGTCTCCGATACCGTAGCCGACGCGCAAGCCCGCCAGGCCATAGACCTTGGAAAATGTGCGCATGATAAGAAGATTCTTGTGCTCGCGGAAGAGTTGTACGGAATCGGGCAGATCAGCGCGATCGGCATAGTGAATGTATGCCTCATCGAGGACGACAAGGACATCGGTTGGCACGCGGCGCAGGAATTCCTGCAATTCGGCGGCGCCAAACGCGGTTCCGGTGGGATTGTTGGGATTGGCCAGATAGACGACGCGCGTTTCGCGGTTTGCTGCGACCGCATCCGCAATGGCCTGCAGGTCGAAGGCGAACTCCTGCTGCGGCACACGCACCAGTTCCGCGCCACTCGCGCGAATCGCCAGCGAAAACGGCGCGTAGCTGCCGTGCGACGTCACGCCGGTTTTTCCGCGGCTCAGCAAAATGCGCGCGGTCAGATCGATGATTTCGCTCGAACCGAGCCCCATAAGAATTTGGTCGAGCGCGACTCCGTGCAGGCGCGCCAGCTTCGCGCGCAACAGGTGCGTACCACCGTCGGGATAGCGATTCGACTCCGCGACGGCATTTTTCACCGCTTCGACCGCTTTCGGAGAGGGACCAAGCGGGTTTTCGTTGGACGCCAGCTTGATGGCGTGAATCTTCAGCTCGCGCTCGACTTCCTCAATGGGTCTTCCGGGAATGTAGGCGGGGAGCCCACGAATATATTCCGGAATCAGATCTGCAATCGTATGCGCCATCTGTTTTATGTCTTCTCTGAACTCTGTGCTCTCCGTGCCCTCTGTGGTGAACTCTTGGTTTTGATTTTCGTTTTCGCCGGTGCTGTCAAAGTCCGTCGTAATTGCGCAACCTCGCGTTCCTGCAGCGTACGGTAATGCCCCGGCGGCAAGCCTTCCAATGTTAACGGCCCGAGGGCGATGCGCTTCAATTTTTCGACCGGATGTTGCGCGCCGAACAGCACCCGGCGCAGCGTATCACGCTTGGAATCTTTCAGCGCGACTTCGTACCAAAAGTTAGCGACGTGCCCGCGCGCCGCGTCCGGCTGCCGCACGGGGCGCATCCGCGCATCGGCTTCCTTGCCAAACTCTTCGAGCTGCTCCATGGTCAGCCGGCCCTTCACTTTGACGTGATACACCTGCGGAAGGTTTTTCCAGCGCTTCAGCATCTCCGCGGCGAGGTCGCCATCATTGGTGAGAAAAATCAGTCCCGACGCTGCGTAATCAAGGCGTCCCACGGGATAGACACGCTCCGGCAGGCCGCGCAGAAGATTGCGGAGCGTCTTGCGGCCTTCGGGATCGGCCATGGTGGCCACAACTTCCGGCGGCTTGTTGAGCAGGATGTGCACGCGGCGTTCTTCCGCCGTGATCACCCTGCCGGCGGCTTCGATGCGGTCGGCGCCGGCATCGGCTTTCGTGCCCAGTTCGGTGACGACGCGGCCGTTCACGCGCACTTGTCCGCTGACGATCAGTTGTTCGGCGTGGCGTCGTGACGCGATGCCGGCGCGGGCGATTATTTTTTGTAGTCGTTCTTGCATGTTCGTGGGACGGGCATTTTCTGCTTGTCCAATTTGATGACGAAAAGGGCGCTTGCTATGCGTTTCGCGACGTCGGGCGGACAGCCAAAAATGGCTGTCCCACTTGTCGCTACTCGCCGGCTGCGGCGGTCTTGTGCGTCTGCTCCTCGCTGTCGGCTGTGGATTCTTCGGCGCTTGCTTCTTGCGTTGGTTGCGACTCGGAGACGGTTTCCTCCGGCGCAGCCGCCGCAGCTTGCTCGCTGGGTTCGGCGCTCTCTGACGCTGTCTCTCGAGCGGCGCTGGGTTCGGCGCTTTCTGAACTTGCCTCTGGCGCGGCGCTGCTTTGCGGCGCATCGAGCACGCTCTCGTCGCTGGGCGCGGTGGGCGCGACGCCTTCATCGCTGCCGAGCGCTTCGCGGGCGAGCGCCTCGAACTCCTTCAGGCTGGGCAGCTCGTCGAGATCGCTGAGGCCGAAGCGCATCAAAAATTCCTTGGACGTCTTGTACAAAATCGGACGGCCCATCACTTCTTTGCGGCCGGCGGTGGTGATAAGCCGCTTGTCGAGCAGCGTCTTGATTACGCCAGACGTGTTCACGCTGCGAATTTCGGCGATCTCCGGCGCGGTGACGGGCTGCTTGTAAGCGATGACCGCGAGCGTTTCGAGCGCGGGCATGGTCAGGCGCAGCGGCGGGCGCAGGCTCTTGATGAAGCGGCGCACCACATCGTGATGCTGCGGCTTGGTGTACATTTTGTAGCCGCCGGCGACGGCGCGCACTTCGACGCCGCGCTCCTCGACCGCGTAGCTGGCCACCAGTTCGTCGAGCGAGGCTTGCACGGCGAGTTTTTCGTCGCCAAGCGCTGCGGCAAGCTGCTCGATGGTGGCCGGCTCATCCGCCGCGTAAATGATTGCTTCCAGTGCTGCTTTACGTTCTTCGTTGGTCATTAAGAACCTCTGAAGTATAGGAGGTAGAGGAACGAAAGGAGGTAAAGGATGCCGATGGTGAGGCGCGAGCCGTCGTTGGCCTTTACCTCCTTTACCTCTTCTGCTTCCTTTACCTCATTTACTGGTATTCCTCATTGATCTGTCTCACCGCGCCGTTTTCGTCGAAGACGGTTTCAAACATTTTATGCTTGCGCAGCAGGATTTCGCCGAACTGTTTTTCCTGGACCATGGCTACGGCTTGCATCTTGACCATCTCCAGCACCGCGAGAAACGCGACGATCATCGCGTGGCGCGACGGGCAGGCCTCGAAGAAGCGGATGAGGTTCACGCTGTTGTCGTCGCTGGCCAGGATTTGCGCGCGTAGCTGGGCCATCATCTGCGACACGGTGAACTGTTCGTGCTTCAACTCGATGCGCGAGACTTCTTTGCGGCGCTCGAGGACCTGCTGGAAGACGCGCACGAGGTCGACCAGCGAAACGACCAGGTCGGCTTCCGTGCCTTCGTCTTTGTATAGCGATTTGTCCGGCTTGGACCAGACGTTTTCTTCCACCTGCTGTTTCTGGTACAGAAGCTGCGCGGCGTTCTTGTATTTTTCGTGCTCCACCAGGCGCTGCACAAGGTCGGCGCGCGGGTCGGCGGCCAGCTCTTCCGGCGAGGCCAGCGGGTCGGGCGGCAGCAGCATTTTCGATTTGATGTAAATCAGCGTGGCGGCCATGTAGATGAAGTCGGCGGAGACGTCGACGTTCAGCTCTTCGAGCTTGTGCAGGTAATCGAGATATTGCGAGGTGATTTTGGCGATCTGGATATCGTGAATGTTCATCTCCTGCTTCTTGATCAGATCAAGCAGCAGGTCGAGTGGACCTTCGTAGAGCGGGATGTTGATTTTATATGGCGTCGCCATTTTTTAAGTTTTCAGCGGTCAGCTATTAGTCGCCTGTTATTAGTGGTCAGTCTCTTCTCTGCGTTCTCTGTGCTCCGACCTCTGTGCACTCTGTGTTAAGCCTTTGGGCCCATTTCTGTCAGGCGTTTGCGGCGGTGCCTCCGCTGGAAATTTCTTTGCGCTTCTTCTCCCAGCCGAAGACGGCTTCGCGCACGCGCGTCATGGTCTTTACGGCTTCGACGCGGGCGCGCTTGGAGCCGTCGTCAATCAGCTCCAGCACGCGCTTCGGATTCTTCTCGTACTCCACGCGACGCTCGCGGACGGGCGCGATCCACTTGATCAAATTATCCGCCATGGCGGCTTTGCACTCGATGCAGCCGATCCCCGCAGTGCGGCAACCCTCCGCCGACCATTTTAGTACGTCAGGAGGCGAGAATAGTTTATGCCAGTCGTAGACCGGACACACGTCCGGATTTCCAGGATCGGTGCGCCGCTTGCGCGCCGGGTCGGTGACCATCACTTTAGTCTTGGCGCGAATGTCGGCGTCGCTCTCGCTGAGCATGATGGTGTTGCCGTAACTCTTCGACATCTTGCGGCCGTCGAGGCCAGGAATGCGCGGTGTCTGCGTCAGCATCGCCTCCGGCTCAGTAAGAACCTTGTGAACTTCAAAGTATGGTAGAGGCGGAAAATAATCGGAATCGAACTCCTTGACAGACTCCAGAAAGTTATTAATTCCTCTTTCCTCGGCTGCGTCGCGCAGCTCGGATTCCATTTTCGTCCTAGCCAATGTATCAATTGGGCCGACCGTGTAACCCGTTATATCGAATTTATACGAAAACAAATGTTCCCAAAGCGCGCGAAGATAATCTCGGTTTCGTTCATCAAATAGTTTCGCGTTTATCCTCAATTCGTAAAAGTAGTTAAAACTTCGGACGATTTCGCGGCTTAGTTCTACGTGGGAAACCTGGTCTTCGCCTACTGGCACAACGAGCTGTGTGCCTTCTTCGCTGTAGATTACGATGTCGGCAGTTTGCAGGACTGGGTAGCCGAGGAAGCCGTAGGTGTGCAGGTCCTTGTCCTTCACATTTTCGAGCGCTTCCTTGTAGGTGGGAACGCGCTCGAGCCTGCCTAGCGGCGTGACCATGGAGAGCAGCAGGTGCAGCTCGGCGTGCTCGGGGACGAGCGATTGCTGGAAGATGACGCTCTTCTGCGGATCGAGGCCGGCCGCCAGATAATCGATCATGATTTCGAGCGTGTTTTGCGCGACCGCGCTGGTGTCCGCGTAGTCGCTGGTCAGCGCGTGCCAGTCGGCGATGAAGTAAAAGCAGTCGTAGGCAGGATCGCTTTGCAGGCGCACCCAGTTTTGCAGCGCGCCGAAGTAGTGGCCGATGTGCAGCCGGCCTGTGGGCCGCATGCCGCTGATGACGCGCTTCTTTTTCGATTCCGATCCAGTCGCCAAGTTGCCCTTTCTCGCTCGAAACCCTTTTGGAGTGCGGCGGTCTTGCCGCCGCTTTTACCGCGTAATGGTGCGCGCCTAGCTTCTCCGTTCAACACCGGTGATGAAGCTTACATCGCTAAAGCGGGAGCAAGACTCCCGCACTCCAAGCCTCTGCTACTGGGACGCGCTGAAGCGCGCCCCTACAGTATCCCGCCAAGACCCGGCGGGCTTGCGTCCATGTCTACAAACCCAAGTCGCGCGCGATGATCATGCGCTGAATCTCGCTGGTGCCTTCGTAGATCGAGACGACGCGGGCGTCGCGGTACATGCGCTCGACGTCCGTCTCGCGCGAGTAGCCGACGCTGCCGTGAATCTGCACCGCTTTATAGACTACGCGATTCACCATTTCGCTGGCGTACAACTTTGCTCTCGAGGCCGACGCACCCATTTTCGCAGGATGCGCGTCTTTCATCCATGCCGCGTATTGCACCAGCCCGCGCGCGGCTTCGATTTCCGTCTGCATGTCCGCCAGCATCCACTGAATGGCCTGAAACTCGCCGATATTTTTGCCGAAGGCGCGGCGTTGCTTCGCGTACTTCACGGATTCTTCCAGCGCGCCTTGCGCCAAACCCACGGCCAAGGCACCGATGCCTATGCGTCCGCCATCGAGCGCGCTCAACGCAATCTTCAGTCCTTGCCCTTCTTCGCCCAGGCGGTTCTCCGCCGGAACCTCGCAATCGTTCAGCACGATCTCGACCGAGGGCGACGAAAGCTGGCCCATCTTCTCTTCGTGCCGCCCGACACGAAAACCCTTGAAGCCCGGCTCGACGAGAAACGCGGTAATGCCCTTCCCGCCCGCTTCGGGATTGGTCTTTGCGAAAACGATGAAGCAGCCGGCGACGCTGCCGTTGGTCACCCAGGTTTTCGTGCCGTTAAGGCGATAGCCGCATTCGCACTTCTCTGCGCGCGTCTGAATCCCCGCAGCGTCGGACCCGGCTTGCGGCTCGGTCAGGCAAAAAGCGCCGAGAATTTCGCCGGTGGCCATGCGGCTCAAATATTTTTTCTTCTGCGCGTCATTGCCAAAGCCGAGCAGCGGCACCTGGACAGCCGAATTGGTCACGCCCAGCGAGGTGGCCATCGCCGCGTCCACGCGCGCCACTTCCTCCAGCATCAGCACATACGAAACGGTATCAAGCCCAGCGCCGCCCCATTCTTCCGGGGTCATCATGCCGCAGCAGCCTAGCTCGGCAATTTTCTTGACCTCTGCGGTGGGAAAGCGGCCTTCGCGGTCGCGCTGGCGCACGCCGGGGCGCACTTCGTTCTCCATGAACTGGCGAACGGTGTCGCGAATCAGTTTTTGGTGGTCGCTAAGCGAAAAATCCATCGGATCCGGTGTACGTTGACCGCTTCGCGGTCACCACTAAAAGAGGTGTACACGCGATGCTAACACATTTGGCGCGCGCACAGGCGGACGGCTCGATTCGTAAAGAAAAAGACATCGTCCTGTTTCAAAACGCGGCCCCGGGGTGTAGACTCTGGCTCCGTCCCTGGCACAAAACCGACCCCGGTATACCCATAGTTTCAATTCCAGGCAACGAATCACTTTTCACTCGAAGTGATGAGTCAAGGATTTTCAGGAGAGAGACGCTATGACCTTAAAGCAATTTGTCAGGCCTGCGGGAGCTATCGCAGTTTTAACTGCGATCGCTCTGGCCGCAACGCTGAGCAGTTCCCGCCCAGTCCGAGCAACAGATGACGACAACAATCACCGTGAGTCAGAGGTTCGCATAGGATTCGAGATCGCACCGGTTCGTCTGAATCTAGAAGGCAAAAACCGCGAACTCGTGGGGCTAGGAAGCTACATCGTCAATGGCCAGGGCGATTGCAATGGCTGCCACTCAGCAGGCCCGCAGACGGAATTCGCTCCCGGCGGCAATCCTTATTTTGGCCAGCCGGAAAAAATCAATACGGCGACCTACTTGGGTGGGGGAAGAGACTTCGGCAAAGTCTCAGGGCCACCTTCTCCAGACATTATTTCCCGGAACTTGACACCCGATAGAACTGGCCGCCCAGAAGGTGGGCATACGTTTGCCGAGTTTCTTCAGATCATAAGGACTGGAAAAGACTTCGACCACCTGCATCCGAACTGTTCAGCTACGGTAACCACGAACTGCTTTCCGCCTGTACCTCCGGTCGACGGAGACCTTCTCCAAATCATGCCCTGGCCCATTTACAAAAATATGACGGAGCACGATCTGCGGGCCATCTACGAATATCTGAGCGCCGTTCCGTGCGTCGAAGGTCCGGCCGATCCTACTGACCCTCGACACAACGACTGCAATTGAAGCTGGCGAGCCGCTAGAGATTGGAACTGGAATTTCGTGGAGTGCGGCGGTCTTGCTTGCCCTGAGCCTCGAAGGGCCGCCGCTTTTACGGCCTGCCGGGTGTTCGACCGCGTTTGCATGCGGAGGCCTGACGTTGAAGCTTACACCTTAAAAGCGGGAGCAAGACTCCCGCACTCCAAAAGCTACACTTTGAAAAGTTCGCGCAGGCGCTTGGTTTGCGAGCGGCTTACCGGCACTTGCGTGTGTTTCTTGTCGTCCATTTTCAGCATGTAGGTGGACTTGAACCAGGGGATGACTTCCTTAATGTGGTGAATGTTCACCAGGAACGAGCGGTGCGGCCGCCAGAATACATCGGAGGCCAGCGCTTCTTCCATTTCCTCGAGCGTGCGATAGTTCGAGCTTCCTTCGAGGTCGCGCGCGACCACGGTAATCATTCCGCCGTCGATGGAAGCAAAAATCACGTCCTCGGCGTTCACCAGCAAAAGTTTCTGCTGCGTGGTTATCAGCACCTTCACCGCCGGTGATTGCGGGTTCTGTTTGGCGGCGGCAAGTTGACTGACGAGTTGTTCGAGGCGTTCCGTCGCGGTGGTCTGCGTGTCTATCATTTTGCGCGCGCGCTGGATGGCTTTGGCGATGCGCGATTTGTCGAACGGCTTCAGTACATAATCGACCGCGTTTACGTCGAAGGCTTGCACGGCATATTGGTCGAAGGCGGTCGCGAAAACGACGTGCGGCATTTTCATTTTTCGCTCGACCAACTTCTTCAGCACGCCAAAGCCGTCTAGCCCGGGCATCTGCACGTCAAGAAAAACCAGGTCGGGAGAATGCTCCTTGATTAGCGCGAGCGCCTCCACGCCGTTTTTTCCCTGGCCGATCAGGCTCACTTCCTGAAAGCTCTTTAGCAGATAGGCCAGCTCGTCACGAGCGGGTTTCTCGTCGTCAACAATGATGACATTGATGGGCATTTTGGCGGCACGTTGAGTATAGGCAAGGCGGCGGACGCAGGCAATTCCAGTCGCGCTTCTCACCGCAGAGCGCAGCTACAAGATTTGGCGGAGCGTGCGCTATGATGCGAACGGAGATAGCCTACTTCGATGCCCTCACGCAAAGCCGGACGCCCGGTCGCAAAAATCCTGCGCAGTGAAATCATCTACGAGGGCCCGGTTTTTGGCGTGCGGCGCGATGAAGTGCTGGAGCCGGGCGGCGTGCGCACCGTTCGCGAAGTGATTACGCATCCCGGGTCGGTGGTTGTGCTTCCCGTGCTGCCGGATGGCCGCATTCTGTTGATACGCCAATATCGCCATGCGACCCGGCAATTTCTGTGGGAGCTGGTGGCCGGGCGTATAGACTCGGGTGAAAACGTACGCCAGGCGGCGGCGCGCGAGCTTATTGAAGAAACCGGCTATCGCGCGGAGCGTTTCCGAGTGTTCCTGGACGTGTTTCCCACTCCGGGATTTCTCGAAGAGCGCATGTACATTTTGCTGGCGGAAAAGCTGACTCCCGGCGAGGCGCAGCCGGAAGAAGACGAAAAGATTACGGCAAAAGCTTTTGCGCCCGCCGCGCTCGAGCGCATGATCCGGCAAAACGAGCTGCGGGATGCGAAGTCCATCGCTGGATTGCTCTACTACTTCCGCTTTTTGGCGGGGAAGAAGAAAAAGAATTAACACAGAGAGCACAGAGGCCGGAGCACCGAGTACACAGAGAGTAGCTGAAATCCCTGTTGATACTTCTGCTGTCGCAGTTCGCTTTGCCGGGGCCTTTGCATTGCTTCTGGCCTCAACTGCTTTTCTTGGCGCGTTTCTTCTTTTTCTGCTCGAGCCGCTCTTTGCCAAGTTGATTCTTCCGCGTTTCGGCGGGGCCGCTGCGGTGTGGGCGGCGTGCCTGGTATTTTTCCAATGTGCGCTGCTGCTGGGCTATTTGTATGCGGACGTGACGTCACGGCGGCTTATGCCCCGGCGCCAATCGCAATTGCACATCGCGCTGCTGCTGTTGAGCTTGCTGTTTCTTCCGATTGCGCCGCGCTTTTTGCAGGCGCAACGGGAGGCGAGCGATCCGGCGTCGACAATCCTGCTCCTGCTGACCGCCTCCATCGGATTGCCCTTCGTGCTGCTGAGCGCCACCAGCCCACTGGCGCAAATCTGGTACTCGCGCGCCAAGGCAGAACGCGAGCCATATCACCTTTTTGCTTTGTCAAACCTGGCTTCCCTGCTCGCGCTGCTGAGTTATCCGTTGTTGATCGAGCCCCACGTGGCCGCGCACAGGCAAGCGGCGCTGTGGTCGGCGCTCTTTGCCGTGTTTGTGCTGCTCTGCACGACGGCGGCGTGGTTCGCGCGGCGCGGCGCCGTGTCAGGCGTCGCGGTGGAAAGGGACTCGAGCGAAACTGCCGCGGCGCCGACTTTGCCAGACAAGCTGCTGTGGCTCTCCCTTTCGGCGTGCAGCTCGATGCTGCTTCTTTCCGTCACCAACAAATTGTTGGAGGATGTCGCGCCGGTCCCGCTGATCTGGGTGCTGCCCCTGGCGCTGTATCTGCTGACCTTCGCTCTCGCGTTCAGCAAGCGCACCTTCTATTGGCGCTGGCTATCGATTCGCTTCCTGGCCGTAGCGCTGGGGAGTTTGGGGTATGCCATTTATGACCCGGCGTACACGGAGTCGGTGCAGGTCAGCGTGCCGATTTTTTGCATTGGACTTTTCCTGTGCTGCTGGTTTTGTCACGGCGAGTTGGCGTTGCGGCGGCCAGCGGCTCGCTACGCGACGTCGTTCTATTTGATGATTTCTCTCGGCGGCGCCCTCGGCGCGATCTTTGTCGGGATTGTCGCTCCGCACGTATTCCGAGCAATCTACGAACTTCCGCTGGCGCTGATCTTGGCGGCCTTGTTGGCGGTTGCCGCATTGTGGCCGCAAGGGTGGCTGGTACGTATTTTCTGGATCACCGCGGCAGCAGCTATGGCTTTCGTGCTGGTGCGCAATGTGCGCGAATACGACAAGGACACCATCGTGCGCGTGCGCAGTTTTTACGGCGCGCTGCGAATCCGACAATTCACGAACTGGCTCAAGGAACCGTACCGCACGCTGTACCACGGAAAGATCGAGCACGGCGCGCAATACGTCAATCCGCCGTCGAGCCTTTTGCCAACTACCTATTACGGACCTGACTCCGGCGTGGGGCTTGCGCTCACGCACTGCTGCCCCAATGCAAAGCGCGTGGGTGCGATTGGCTTGGGCGCGGGCACGATCGCCGCGTACGGCAGGACCAGTGACTACTTCCGCTTCTACGAAATCAATCCGCAGGTTGTCGCGATAGCCCGGAGTTCTTTCAGCTATTTGCGCGATTCTCCCGCACGAATCGACGTGGTCCTCGGAGACGCGCGGCTTTCGTTGCAAAACGAAGCGCCGCAAGAGTTTGATGTACTGGCGGTCGACGCGTTTTCCGGCGACGCCATTCCCGTGCACCTCTTGACGCGCGAAGCGTTCGCGTTGTACCTGCGTCACCTGAAACCGGACGGCATACTGGCCGTGCACACGTCCAACACATACTTGAATCTGCCGCCGGTCGTGCAGCTTCTAGCCGCGGAGGCGGGGTGCGACGCAAAAATGATCATCAACGACGACAATCATCGCAAGCTGATCGACGCTTCCGACTGGGTGCTGGTCACGCGAAACCAGCGTTTCATTGATTCCCTCGACACGACGGTGCTGATCGAGCCGATTTCCGTGCCGCCCGATCTGCGAGTGTGGACCGACGACTTCAACAGTCTTTTTCAGATCCTGCGCCCGGTGCGATTCAAACAAGATGACACACACTAGGGCCGCGAATAGATGATGGTAACGAAAGCCTTACTTAAATCGATTTATATATTAACAAATATTTATCTTGTGTCCGCGCTAGCCTGCATCACTCTATTGACTGGTATATCCGTTCTGTTAGACTCCGCGCAATTTCTGGTTTAGTCCTGCTCGGGGACGCACACCCGGTCATGGCTGGAAAGAGAAACATTTGTTGAGGGAGGGCATGGATTGCGTGGCACCGTAAAATGGTTCAATAACACGAAGGGCTATGGGTTCATCGGGCGCGAGGAAGGCCCGGACGTTTTCGTTCACTATTCCGCTATCGTGGGTGACGGCTACCGAACGCTGCAGGAAGGAGAGTCCGTCGAGTTCGAGATCGTGCAGGGGCCGAAGGGTCCGCAAGCTGCCAACGTACGAAAGCTCGGCGCGTAAATCTTCACACCGTCATTTTTCCGGCCGGCAAACGTTCCCGCTTTGCCGGCTTTTCTATTTGTGTAACGTTTGTATTGCGCGGCCTGCCTGTCACGCGGCCTGCGCCCTCGAAGTCAATTTGCCGGCCATTCCTGTGAGGCGCTCGCAAGCCTTATAATCGGCGCATGGACAACAAAACCATCGCACGCATCCTCCGTGAAACCGCGCAGCTCCTCGAAATCGACGGCGCCATTATTGGCCGCTACCGCAGTTACGAGAAAGCCGCGGAGCTGATTTCCGGAATGCACGAATCGATCGAGGAGTTGGCGAAAGATCCCGACAAGCTGGAAGAGCTGCCGGGCATCGGCGAGCGTCTGGCCGAACATTTGCAGGAAATCCTGAAGACGGGCGACTACAGTCTGCGGCAAAAGCTGCTGAAGAAATATCCGGTTACGCTGCTTGATATCTTGCACTTGCAATCGCTGGGACCGAAGAAGGTGGCGTTTCTGTGGTCGAACTTCCAGGCCGCCACCGTGGCTGACGTGGAGAAGCTTGCTCTTGAGGGCAAGCTGCGCGACGTGCCGGGCTTCGGTGAAAAAAGCGAACAGAATATCTTGAAGGCGGTTGAGGCTTTCAAGCGCTCCACTGGGCGCTTTCGACTGGATGTAGCGGAGGCCGCAGCCGAAGGCGTGATCGCGCACATCGAGAAATATGGAAAGGGCGTCGCTTCGGTCACGCCGGCAGGTTCCTTGCGCCGCGGAAAAGAAACCGTCGGCGATCTCGACCTGTTGCTGACGCTTGCCGACGGCTTCACCGCGCAGAAGCATATCGACGCCATCGCCGAGCATATTCTGAAATATCCGCGAATCGATCAGGTTCTGGCGCACGGCGAAAATAAGGTGAGCTTTACGCTGGACACCGGCATCCAGGTGGACGTGCGACTGCTTGATAAAGAGTGCTTTGGCGCCGCTTTGCTGTACTTCACCGGATCCCGCGAACACAACGTCAACTTGCGCGGTCGCGCCAATGATATGGGCTTCACGCTGAACGAATACGCGCTGACGACGCTGAAGGGCGAGCGGCGAGTCGCGGGCCGCACGGAAGAAGAAATCTACGCCAAGCTCAAGCTGGACTTCATCCCACCAGAAATCCGCGAAAACACCGGCGAGATCGAAGCCGCTGAACGGCACGGCCTGCCGATCCTGGTGCGCCGCGAGGACATCAAGGGCGATCTCCACATGCACACGACGGCCAGCGACGGCAAATGCTCCATTGAGGAAATGGCCGAAGCCGCGCGCAAATTGGGTCACGAATATATCGCCATCGCCGATCATTCCAAGTCCGTGACGATCGCCAATGGCCTCGATGAAAAGCGCATGGCCGCGCACATCAAAAAATTGCGGGCGGCAAACGACAAGGGTCCCGGCATTCGCATTCTCGCCGGAGCCGAGGTGGATATTTTGAAGGATGGCTCGCTCGATTACTCGAACGAGTTGCTATCTCAGATGGAGGTGGTGGTCTGCTCGGTTCACTCGTACATGAACCTGGACCGCGCTGCCATGACCGAGCGCATGCTCGCCGCCATCGAAAACCCTTACACCCAGATTATCGGCCACCCGACCGGACGGCTCCTGCTGCGTCGCGAAGCGTTCGACTACGATATGGCGAAAGTGCTGGACGCCGCCGCGAAACACGGCGTCGCGATGGAGTGCAACTCCTACCCCGATCGCCTGGACCTGACCGACGTGTACCTGCGCATGTGCAAGGAACGCGGAGTCAAAGTGGTCATCGACACCGACTCCCACAACACGCCGAATCTGCAGTTCATCAGGCATGGGGTGACCATGGCGCGCCGCGGCTGGCTGGAGAAGGCCAACGTAATCAACACGTTGCCCGTGGATGAGTTCCTCGCCGCTCTGCGCCCAAAGCCCGGCAACGCGAGCACGAAGCAAGCCGCCGCCAAGCGCTAGCCCCTTCTCTGCGGCACGATTGACTGGCATGGAACCGAGGCTAAACTTGCCCGGAACATTCTCAATCCGCCTGTCGTATCTTGTCCTAGAAGCAGAGCTTAGGAGGATTCTCGCGTATGAATCTCACCGCCGCGCATGGCACCACCGTCCGAATCGGCGTCGTCTGCGCCACGCTGTTAGCCGTCTCGACTCTGGCTCCCGGCGCACGGGCGGAAGAATGGACGAAGTCTTATACGGTTTCGGGTCGCGCGCAGGTCCGGGTTGATACCAATGACGGCGCCGTGCGGGTCGCCACGGGCGACGCGAAGCAGGTCGAATTTCGCGTCATTTATGAGGGCTACGAGCTGAACAAGAACATGCACATCGACTCCCGCCAGGACGGCGATAGCGTTCAGCTCAACGCGCGCGTAATGGGCCACTGGGGCTTCTCCTGGGGACACAACCGGCGTGGTCCGCGAATTGAAGTACGCATGCCCAAAGACGCGGACCTGCAGATCGATACGGGAGACGGTTCCGTGGAAACCCAGCCGATCAGCGGCCGAGTGAAGATTCACACCGGCGACGGCTCAGTGCGTGTGCAAGCCGTGAATGGGAATGTAGATATCGACACGGGAGACGGCAGCATCACGCTGGAAGGCGCCAAGGGTGATATCCGGCTGCATACCGGGGACGGCCACATCGACGCGCGTAACCTGGATGGCCGCGTGGACGCCAACTCTGGAGATGGCCATATCAAGATCGACGGCCGACTGGACGCGCTGAATGTGAAAACCGGTGACGGCAGCATCGACGCGCGCGTCGAGACTGGCTCCAAACTAACCGGCGGCTGGAGCATTCATACGGGGGACGGCAGCGTTGACCTGATGCTCCCTGCCGATCTGCAGGCCAACATCGATGCCAGCACGAACGACGGCCACATCAGTATGGGGATTCCGTTAACCGTGGAAGGGACCTTCAGCAACTCGCAGATTCACGGCAAAATGAACGGTGGCGGGCAGTCGCTGACGATCCATACGGGGGACGGATCCATCCGGCTGAGCAAATCTTCCTAGCAGCCGAGTTTCTGGACGGTACTATTACCGCAATACTGTTACGTGAAAAATGTCTCCAACCCACTGACATTTGCTGCATTTTTACGCACCGAGGGTGTCCTACAGTCTCTCTAACTCATTGAAAACACAAGACAGTCTTTGGCGGCTCACGTGCCATTCAAAATCCGCGGGAGCAGCCATGATCATCTTTGTTCTGACCTTCGCGATCCTCTCGTTATTCGCATTAAGCTTGACCGGTTCCATCGCCGCGGCCACCCGCCGCCGCTCGTAGGCCTGCCGCGAATTAAGGAAAACCAACAGCCGCACGGAACGGAAACACGGTGCTGGGCGACGACTTCTCGCAAGACCGGCCCCTAGCACAGCAACGCGGTTTACCTGTAGCGGAGCGCTGTTAGCGGGGTGACCTGCGTTGCGCGGCGCGCGGGAATCCAGCACGCCGGCAGCGCGATAGCGCAAATCCCGCCAAAAGCCCTGCATCGGATTCCTCGCTGGGATAATATACTTCCCGCCTTGAGTTGCGCCCTGCCATGGAAAAATACGATCTCATCGTTATAGGTTCCGGGCCGGCCGGCCAGCGCGCGGCGATCCAAGCGGCAAAATTCGGGAAGCGTGTGGCGCTCGTCGAAAAACTCGAAGTCGTCGGCGGCACGGCCATCAACACCGGAACGATTCCCAGCAAGACCATGCGGGAAGCGGTTCTGCATCTTTCCGGCTTCTACTATCAAAGCATTTACGGCGTGAACTACCGCGTCAAGGAACAGATCACGATGGCTGATCTTTCGTTCCGCGCGCAGCATGTCATCAAAACAGAAATCGACGTCACTCGCGCGCAACTCTCGCGTAATGGCATCGAAGTGCTCACCGGCATAGCCAGCTTTACCGACCCCACGCACATTCACGTGGTGAGCGCCAAAAATCAATCGGACTATGAAGCCGCCAACGTCATTATAGGCACTGGAACGAAGCCGGCCGAATCTCCGCTGGTTCCCTTCAACAATCGCAACATCATCAACAGCGACCAGATTCTGCGCATGCCGGAAATTCCCAAGACGCTGATCGTGGTGGGTGGTGGCGTCATCGGTGTTGAGTACGCCTGCATGTTCGCGACGCTGGGCGTGCGCGTCACGCTGATTGAAAAGCGTCCGCGCCTTCTCGAATTCGCCGACGCCGAAATGGTAGAGGCGCTGTGCTACCACTTGCGCGACCGCCGCGTCACCATGCGCCTGAACGAAGAGGTCGAAAGCGTCGAAGAGACTCCGGACAACGGAGTCGCCGCCGTCCTCAAGAGCAAGAAAAAGGTTTCAGGCGACGCGCTGCTCTACGCCGTGGGCCGACAAGGGAATGTGGACGAATTAAATCTCGCGAATGCCGGCCTGGAGGCCGACTCGCGCGGGCGCATTGCCGTCGACACCGACTACCGCACCAAGCAGCCGCACATCTTCGCGGTCGGGGACATCATCGGCTTTCCGAGCCTCGGCTCCGTCTCGATGGAACAAGGCCGCATCGCCGCCGCGAATGCCTTCGGTATTCCCATCCATTCCAATCGCGCGAACTATCCTTACGGCATTTACACCATTCCGGAAATTTCCTTCATCGGCAAAACGGAAGAGCAGCTCACGGAGGAAGGCGTTCCGTACGAAGTGGGCATCGCTTTTTTCAGGGAGATAGCGCGCGGCCAGATTCGCGGAGACACAACGGGGCGTCTGAAGCTAATTTTCGATCCCGATTCTAAAGAACTGCTCGGCGTGCACATCGTGGGAGAAGGCGCGTCCGAACTGCTGCACATCGGGCAAGCAGTTTTTGCGTTTAAGGGAACCGTGGAATATTTCGCGGACGCCGTCTTCAACTACCCGACGTTGGCGGAATGCTACAAAGCCGCCGCCTTCAACGGTCTTAACAAACTGAGGTAACGGCAACCATGCCTAAATCCATCGGCGTACTCGTAATGGAACACATCGCGGTCGGCCTGGTGGAGAACAACAAACTGGCCGGTCCGCTCAGCATGTATCCGGAAAAAGGGACTTCGCTGGACGCCCTGCAATCCATGCCTGCGGAAAACATCGGCGTCTGCATTCAGCAGCAGATCGACGCAGTGTCCAAGGGCCAGAAGATTCAAGCCATCGGGCTGGGGTTTCCAGGAGTGATTCACGACGGAATCATCGAGGACTCCCCCAACCTGCATCAGGTGAAGGGCTTCAATTTGCAGGCGGCACTATCGAAGAGCGGATTGTCCACCCCGGTGCGTGTCTTCAATGATGCCGACGTCATGGCCGCGGGCATTGCCGCCACGCGCGATAAGCTGCAAAAACTCATTCGCGTGTGGACGCTCGGAAACGGCGTAGGCTTCGGCCGTTATCCCTGGCGAGAGGGCGTGTGGGAAGGCGGACACTCGGTGGTGACGCTCGATCCCAAAGAAAGTCTCTGCGGATGCGGCGGCCGAGGGCACCTGGAAGGCATTCTCGGCCATCGGTCGATGCGCTTACGCTTTCTGGACCTCGAGCCGGAAGAAGTTTTCGCCAACGCACGTGCGGGCGACGCGCGTTGCTCCGAATTTGTCACGTTATGTCACCGCGCGCTGGCCGCCGCCACCGCGACTAGTATTCACATGGACGGCCCCGGCCAGTTCTACATCACCGGGCACAACGCACACTTCATCGATATCGCCCTGCTCGATCGCCTGGTGCACGAAATGGTGAAAATGAGTCCGCTGCAAGGAAGCCGCTTCGAGATTGTGCCGACCAGCGACGAGGTGGGCATCATCGGCGCCGCCCTTAACGCCGAGCGCGCCGCGGCAAGCTAGGGAGTTCTACGCTAGTTTCTTCAACAGTTGATCGAGCCGCGCGCGATCCGCGTAACCCATCTCGATAAACGCGACGGCCATTCCCTCGCCCGGCTTTACGTTCTTGACGATGGCTCGCGCCCGCACCTCGCCCCCGGGCACATCAAAAACAATCTTCACTACCGTGCCTACCGGAGGCGGATCTGGCGTAGAAATGAACAAGCCGCCGAGACCCAGTGTCGCGACACGCGATACTGCGCGGCCACCGTTGCGCTCCCAGGCTACGAGCATGCCCTTCGGCAGCGCCACGCGCGGAAATCTCCGTTTTACGACATGCGGCTCTTTCGTCACACGAAGACCCTATGGCAAAGAAATCTCGCGGGAATTCACTCAGCCATTCTGATAAAGGGTCTGACCGGTCACAACCTGTCCGGCAAGGCGTGACGCCAACTCAGCAACATCGGCGGCACCGCTTCTAGCATCGTGCCTGAATTATTTTCACAAGGTCTCGCTGCAGCTCGGCTTGCAGCCGACACGGAAGGGCTCGCCTGTAATGGATTGCTTCTGTGCGATACTCGGGCGAATAACTTTCCAAAAGGGGAGCACAGCGGGACATGTATATCCATACTTTCTTGTTTCAGTGGCAGCCGAATGTTACGGAAGAAATGAAAGCCCGGGCAGCGCGAGAGATTCACACGCTGCAAAGCCAAATTCCCGGTCTACTGGAAACAAGCTATGGCGAAAACATATCGCCCCGGTCGCAAGGGTTTACGCATGGTGGCGTGATGAAATTCCAGGACAAAGCTTCGTTGGACGCGTACTCCCCGCATCCGGTGCATCAGAAGCTGGTGGATTGGTTGATGCCGCTGCTGAAATTAGCCGCGGAACTGGACTACGAAATGTAACGGCCGGTGCTTGCCGCCGCTGCAAATTAGACGTCGCAGAGGTCAACGGCTTGGCGTAACGAGGTCAACGGGTCACGCGTGGGCACGAACTCGTGAGCTACGAATCCCTGATACTTCGTAGCGGCAATGCCACGCATGACGCCATCCCACTGCACTTCCTGCGTGCCGTCCAGTTCGTGGCGGTGCGGCACGCCGCCAGTGTGAAAGTGGCCGAGCCACTCGATATTTTTCTGGATGGTAGCGACCAAGTCGCCTTCCATGATCTGCATGTGGTAGATGTCGTAAAGCAATTTGACGCGGGGCGAGTTCACCGCTTGCATCACTTGCACGCCCCACGCGGTGTGATCGCACATGTAGTCCTTGTGGTCGACTTTGCTGTTAAGCAGCTCCATGCAGATAGTCACGCCATTGTCTTCGGCGATTTTTTTCAGCCGATTGAGCCCGGCGATAGTATTCTTCGCGCCTTCCTCATCGGACATTCCGGCGCGATTGCCGGAAAACGTAATCACGTTGGGGACACCGAGCTTTGCAGCGATTGGTATGTTTTTTCGGAATGCCTCTTCAATCTTGGCGTGATTTTCCACGCGATTTAGCGCACTGGCAATTTCTCCGCCGCCCGCATACCCCATGCTGCAGACCATGCCGTAGCGCTTCGGCACTTCCCATTCGTCGACATTCAGCAGGTCGATGCCTTTCAGGCCGATCTCGGCTCCGTAGGCGCAAAGCTTGTCCAGCGGAATGTCCTTGTAGCACCAGCGGGAGGCCGATTGGCGGATTTGTCCCTTGCGACTGATCGACATGGCCTGCTGGGACGATGATAGCGATGGAAGAGCAGCCATGGTGGCTCCAGAAATGACTGTTTTGAGCAGGTTGCGGCGCGATAGGTGAGACATAGGTGAGGAGAGTGTACCGAAGAATTAGACTCGTGGGTAGGAACTCTGTAATCGAGAGCTCCGGCACGACCTTGGTTGCACACGCGTAGCAGAGACATCAGCAGAGATATTGCAACCGTCCCGGGTGAACAGTACTAAGCAGCCGCCGGTGCGTGAAATTGACAATGGCAGCGCGCGCACAGTGCGTGGTGCCCGCGCCAGATCACGCTCAACGGTTGCGTGCAGAACGGGCACGTAGCTGACCACTGTGAGCCGCATTCTGGGCATTCTTTGAGCAGCCATTCCGAACGGCGGAGCGGCTTTCGGACTTCCTGCAAATCGAGGACGAAACGGCAAGAGGGATTGCCGCAAATAAGGAAATGTTCCATGGGAGGGGCTCCTTTGGTGGAGCGGATATTGTGACCACAATAAAGAAGTGTCAATCCCGTTGATTACGTCCGTAGTATTACGGAGAGGTTACCGGACCATAACGTGCGATCAAGTAGGACTAGAGCTTCACGGCTGAATAAACTGATTGCGGACGGCGTAGCGGACAAGTTCACTGACGGAATGCAGGTCCAGCTTGAGCATGATCCTGGCGCGGTGACTCTCAACGGTTCTGGTACTGATCGCCAGCAAGGCGGCTATTTCCTTATTGCTCTTACCAAGTGCGAGAAGCGCCGCGACCTCGCGTTCGCGCGAAGATAGCGGGTTGACCCCGTGTCGATCTTCCTCGATCGGGTGCATGGATGCAAAGTTCAGTTCTTGAGTCTCCAACAACGCTAGGCCAGAACGCTGGTGCGAATGACGCGGCTGTACCGTCGGCAAGCCCGGAGCGTCATACAACAATTGCGAAATATTGCGAGTTTCCAGTAGGCAGCCTTCCAATAAGCCCACAGACCCTGCGAGAGCGTCGCCGACACTCGCGCCGCCGTTACCCCGGGCCTTGAGCGCACTTGGGTCGGTGCTCAGCACGGACTTTAGGTCGCATAATTTGTCCGTTAAACGGAGAAGGGCGGCCTCAAGATCGTTACGCTGTGTAAGTTCCAGGACCACAGCGCCCACTTGTTGCACCTCGCCGGCATGATCCCTAATCGGGAAGTAATTCGCGTTCCAGTGGCCTATCGCTCGCCGCGACGGGAATTCCGCAATCACTTCAAAATTCGATACCGGCTCGCCGCTGGCAAACACGTGCTCGAAGGCCGGCTGAACTTTCGCGGCGGCGCTTCCAAGCACTGCATGTATGGTTTTGCCGATGTGCTCCGACGCGGGAATGCCATTCATGGAAGCTAAGGCATCATTGATAGCACGGAAGCGGAATTGCCGGTCAAGGATTCCAACGCCCACCATGGAGCTATGGAAGAGAGCGATTAGCAAGTCACGCGAATCGCCAAAAACAGATTGCGAACCGAGGTCCAACGCCATGCCTGCCGCCGTGCGTGCCATTCTCGTGCCTACCTAAAGCTCAACTTCCTGAAGGGACCTTGATACAGGGTTGGATAACGTTACCGACAGCCTACAACCGGATGTCTTTTATGTCTATACAAATAAACAGTATCGTCTGGTACAGATGAATGTTCGGAACAAGGCATGCTCGACAAGGGGCGCGCAACGCTTTTCGGCTCAGTAATTTGCAAAATGGGCGGCGTTCGCGCATCATAACTGACTTGTTCGGGGCAATCACGCCGCGCAGGGGAAAGCAAAACGCGGGTGCCTCGGTGCGATGATCCGTTGATATAAATCAAGCCGATAGGCGAGTTGTATTGAGATTCAAGCTCGAGAAGGAGTGGAATGGAAAAGCCAGCAAAGATTGCGCCACCTAAGGGCAAATTGGGCGTTTTGTTGCCGGGAATGGGCGCAGTCAGTACAACGTTCATGGCCGGCGTGGAACTGGTGAGGAAGAAGAAGGCGCAGCCGGTGGGCTCGCTGACCCAACTCAGCACCATCCGCCTGGGGAGACGCACGGAAGGGCGTTCGCCGCTGGTGAAGGAATTTGTCCCGCTGAGCGACCTTGAAGATTTGGTGTTTGGCGGATGGGACATTTTCAAGGATGACGCGTACCAAGCGGCCAGCAAGGCTGGCGTGCTAAGCGCCCAAGACCTGGCGAAAGTGAAGCCATTTCTCTCCGGAATTGCGCCGATGAAGGCGGCGTTCGACCGGGAATATGTAAAGAGGCTTGACGGCACCTATGTCAAGAAGGGCAAAACCAAATACGACCTTGCGCTGCAGATCAAGGACGACATCGAGAATTTTCGCAAGACCAAGCGCGTGTCGCGCCTGGTGACTTGCTGGTGCGGCTCCACTGAAGTATTCATCAAGCCCGAAGAGGTGCACTCCACCCCGGCGAAATTTGTGGAAGCCATGAAGGCCAATCACCCGGCGATTGCGCCATCAATGCTGTACGCGTGGGCTTCCGTGACCAGCGGCGTGCCGTTCGCCAATGGCGCGCCGAATCTTACCGTAGACATTCCGGCCATCCAGCAACTTGCGATGGAGCACAACGTCGCGATTTGCGGCAAAGACTTCAAAACTGGCCAGACCATGATGAAGACCGTGCTGGCGCCGGCGTTCAAGGCGCGCATGCTCGGACTGGAAGGCTGGTACTCGACCAATATTCTGGGAAATCGCGACGGCGAAGTGCTTGACGATCCCGGATCGTTCAAGACCAAGGAAGAGTCAAAGCTGGGCGCGCTCGAGTACATTTTGCAGCCGCAGCTCTACCCCTCGTTATACGGCAAGATGTACCACAAAGTGCGCATCAACTATTATCCGCCACGCGGAGACAACAAAGAGGGCTGGGACAACATCGACATTTTTGGTTGGCTCGGGTATCCGATGCAGATCAAAGTGGACTTCTTGTGCCGCGACTCGATTCTTGCGGCACCGATTGTCCTTGACCTTGTTTTGTTCCTGGATTTGGCGCAACGCGCGGGAATGCGCGGGATTCAGGAGTGGCTCAGTTTCTATTTCAAGTCGCCGATGACCGCGCCCAATTTGTATCCCGAACATGATTTGTTCATTCAGTTGATGAAGCTGAAGAACACGCTGCGCTGGATGATGGGCGAGGATTTGATCACGCACCTGGGGCAGGAGTATTACGACTAACAGCGGTGAGAGCTATCGGAAAAGGTGATTGGCGCGATTCGTTTTTCGGCTGCACAAAATAGGGTTTTCGATTTGACGCTGGGAAATGCGGCGCGATACCTTAATGGCTACATGGACGTGAATTTTCCGCCCCAGATTTCTCTGCTGAATTTGATCCCAACCCAATTTGAGGAGACTCATGTCGACCGAACTGCGTAATTTTTTGGCGCTGCCTTACGATGAACTGGAAGAGTTGAACCTGAAGGCCAAGAAGCAGCGCCAGGATCGCGTTGCGCCGCATAAAGTGCAAGAAGAGCGTATCAAGTATTTGACCGACGAAAAGCGCATCAAGGCCGTGACCGTTCTGTTTAGCGACCTCGAAGGCCGCTTGCACATGCTCGATTACGACAAGAAATTTCTGATCAAAAGCTGGGACAACTTGACGTTTGATGGCTCTTCGATCCGCGGATTTACGGCACAGCGCGAGAGCGACTTGCGTCTGGCCATGGACTGGGGCGCGTTCTACTGGGCTCCCTCGGATGTCTTTGGCTCGGGAAAAATCCTTGTTTTCGGACAAGTGATCGACAAAGACGGCAGCCCCTACTCAGCGGACATTCGCGGACTCTTGAAAGGGTACGCCGACGACCAATTCGAAAAGAAAGGGTTCACGCTTAACGCCGCCAACGAAATTGAAGGCTTTTTGTTCAAAGGGCCCGATGCCGAGCGCCGCTTCCATGAAACGCTCAGATTTGAATACGTGAATACGGGCGGCTACTACCATTCCCTGCCGGGCGATCCATTGCGCACTTTTATCGACACCACCGCTGAAGTGCAGCGCGCCATGGGCTTTCAGAACGAGAAGGATCATCCGGAGGTCGCGCCCTCACAGTTCGAAATCAATTATGGCTATGGAGAAGTGGTCGCTGCTGCCGATCAGATTCAACTTTACAAGCTGATCTGCCGGCAGGTCGCCACAAATATGGGACTTAGCGCGTGCTTCCTGCCCAAGCCAGTCGTGGGTGTGAACGGCAGCGGCATGCACACCAACGTTTCGGTCAGTAAGGGAGGCAAGAATGCTTTCTGGGATCCGAAGGGCGAGGAAAAACTCAGCAAGTTCGGCTGGGAGTTCGTAGACCGCATCCTGACGCACGGGAATGATCTTTGCCTGGTATTCAACTCAAGCGTCAATGCGTATCGCCGGCTCGATCCACATTTCGAAGCGCCAAACCAACTGAAGGCTTCAGCGGTCGACCGCGGGTCAATGGTGCGCATCCCCATCGGCAACGAGCGCAGCATGCGCACGGAAGTGCGCGCGGTCGCTCCTGACGCAAATCCCTATATGGTGATGTATTCCATTTTCAAGACCGGCCTCGACGGCGAAACCGCAAAGATCAAGAATTTGCGGCAGGCCGCCCGGTATCTGCCGGACAACATTTACACGGCGATCGAGGACTTCGAGAAAGCCGAGTGGACGACGAAACTGTTTGGCGCGGATGTGAAGGGACGTTACGCAGAGTTGAAGCGGGCTTCCGCGGACCGCTGCCCGCGGCAACTCGGTACGGTGGTAAAAGCACCGGAAGTGCAGTTTCACCACGAAGTGTATAACCAGTTTCTCTGGAGTTTATTCTAGGACACCCTTGAAGTGGCGCGGCATGCCGCGCCACTTCAACCGGAGTCTTACGCCTCACGCTGTTCTGACTTGGGGACTTTTCGCGCTGACAGCGTCGAGCACACGGGTCGAATAGATGAGCGCAGCGCCGGCGTTCATGGCAACCGCAACGCCCAGCGCCTCAGCAATCTCCTCTTTAGTGGCGCCGGCCTTCAACGCGGCTTCGGTGTGCACGACAATGCAGCCATCGCACCGCGTGGTTACCGCGACCGCCAGCGAAATCAGCTGTCGTGTTTTCTCATCGAGCTTCCCTGTTTTGGAATTGGCGGCGCTGAGCGTTTGATAGCCGCGGACCGTGTCCGGGCTGAGCTTCATCAACTCGCCCAGGCGGGCACCGACCTCTTTATGGTATTCATTCCAATCGAGCATCATAGGATTCTCTCCCTTCGGCATGACTGCACTAATCGCCTCGCGAGTATAACTCCGCGATGTTCTGGTGGCGCGTGGGATTATTGGTTTGTGGTATCTTCTTTAATTCGCGCCGGACTCCGGTCGGTTCTGCCGAGCGTCAACCGCAACTCAACGACTGAATGCAACTTAACGACCGCATTTGCGAGGGGCACGCACTATGAAAAACACATATAACGGGCAGGCTATTCCTGCGGGCGGAAAATGTATCGAGTACAGCGGCGGCGAACTGCGCGTCCCGGACGTGCCGATCATTCCTTTCATTGAAGGCGACGGCACGGGACGCGACATCTGGAAGGCCTCGCGGCGCGTGTTCGATGCCGCCGTGGAGCACGCATATGGCAGCAAGCGGCGCGTGGCTTGGTTTGAGGTGTTCGCCGGCGAAAAGGCGTTCAACACATTTAAGGAGTGGTTGCCGAACGACACCGTCGACGCAATCCGCGATTTTCGCGTGGCCATCAAGGGCCCGCTGACCACACCGGTCGGCGGCGGAATTCGCTCGCTGAACGTGGCGCTGCGCCAGCTTTTGGATTTGTATTCGTGCGAACGGCCGGTGCGCTACTACGCGGGAGTTCCCTCCCCTGTGAAACACCCCGAGAAGATGGACATAGTCATCTTTCGCGAGAATACCGAGGATGTGTACATTGGGATCGAATGGAAGTCGGGCTCGCCCGAAGCCAAGAAGCTGCTGGAATTCTTGAACGGCGACATGCTGAAGGATGGAAAGAAACAGATTCGCTGGGACTCTGGCGTGGGCATCAAGCCGATCTCACCGACAGGAACAAAACGGCTGGTGCGGAGGGCGATCAAGTACGCGCTGGCGCGCGAGCGCAAAAGCGTGACGCTGGTGCACAAGGGCAACATCCAGAAATTCACCGAAGGCGGTTTTCGTGATTGGGGATACGATCTGGCGCGGGAGGAGTTTCGCGCGCAGACGGTCACGGAGCGCGAGAGCTGGATCATCGATAATCTGGACAAGAATCCGTCGCTGACTGTGGAACAGAACGGCGCGATGATCGAGCCGGGACTGGAGCAGGCCACCGATGCTTTCAAGAAAAGCGTCTATGAGGAAGTGAAGCAAACCCTCGACGCGATCTACGCGACACATGGCAAGGGCCAGTGGAAGAAGAAACTGATGATTAACGATCGCATCGCGGATTCCGTGTTTCAGCAGGTGCTGCTGCGCGCGGATGAGTACAGCGTGCTGGCGACTTCCAATCTGAATGGGGATTACTTGTCGGATGCCTGCGCCGCGCAGGTCGGCGGCTTGGGGATGGCCCCTGGCTCGAATATTGGAGATGGTTACGGCGTTTTTGAAGCGACGCACGGTACGGCGCCGAAATATGCGGATAAGGATGTGATCAATCCGAGTTCGCTGATGCTCTCGGGCGCGATGATGTTTGAATTTATGGGATGGGGAGAAGCGGCGCAGCTTATCGAGGACGGCATTGCGCGCACGATTCAGCAGAAGCGCGTGACGTATGACCTGGAGCGGTTGATGAGCGGCGCTACCAAAGTGGGAACATCGGCGTTTGCTTCGGCGATTATCGAGAACATGGCGGCGCACGCGGTCGCACGGTAGAGCAAGAAAACGGCAAAGATAACGCAGAGGCGCTGAGTAGGCAGAGCGTCGCAGAGACTAGCGAGGAGACAGAATAGGATGCGGAAGAAGGTTACGGTGGTGGGCGGGGGGTTTGTGGGCTCGACGACCGCGCAGCGGATCGTGGATAAGGAACTGGCTGACGTTGTACTGACTGACATTTTGGACGGCCCGCCGGCGGGCAAAACCTTGGACATGATGGAGTCCGGGCCGATCACGAGGACCGATTCGCGCGCTGCGGGAATTTCTACCGCCAATGGAGACTACAGCGCGACGGCGGGCAGCGATGTGGTGGTAATCACCGCGGGCTTTCCGCGCAAGCCGGGGATGAGCCGCGACGATTTGCTGAAGGCGAACTACGACGTGGTGAAAGCGGTGGTCGAGCAGATCGTGCGGCACTCGCCGAACTGCATCATTATCGTTGTGACGAATCCGCTGGACGCCATGGCGCAAGCGGCGTGGAAGGTGAGCGGCTTTCCGAAAAGTCGCGTGCTAGGCATGGCTGGCGTGCTGGATTCTGCGCGCATGAGCACCTTTGTTGCGATGGAGTGCAAGGTTAGCGTGGAAAACGTGCACTCGTTTGTGCTCGGCGGGCATGGCGACGACATGGTTCCCCTGCCGCGCTATTCCACCGTGGCTGGGATTCCGCTGCCGGATTTGCTGCCGAAGGAACGCATTGACGCGATTGTAGAGCGCACCCGCAAGGGCGGCGCGGAAATAGTCAATTTGCTGAAGACAGGGTCGGCGTACTACGCGCCCTCGGCCGCCGCGGTCGAAATGGTCGAAGCCATTCTGAAGGACAAAAAGAAAATTCTACCTTGCGCGGTGTATCTGGATGGCGAGTACGGAATCAAAGGACTGTTTGTCGGCGTGCCGGTGAAGCTGGGCGCTAAGGGCGTCGAGGAAATCATTCAGATTAAGCTGACCGCCGAGGAGAATACAGCGCTACAGAAGTCAGCGGGGTCGGTCAAAGAGTTGGTGACTGTGCTCGGGGTGTAAAGCGATCCGGAGGTGATTTATGCCGGGAGAGCCAGAGCGATCGAAGTTCTGGGTTAGCGCGTTCGCGCTCATCCTATATACCGTGGCGTGCGGCGCAATTCCCATATATCACCAGGCCACCGGGCGAGACTTAAAGCCCGTAGTGAATCTCAACCTCGATAGCGTTTATCTTTTCATTTTTCTTTTGGGAACTGCAACGATTGTCGTGGTATTTGGTCTCAATCGGCGCATTGAAGCATTGGAAAAGAAGAACGCGATGGCGCCCACAAGAGAGCGTGCTGAGGCGTCGGGCTCACAAAGCACCGGGGAGAAAGCTTAGTACAAGCAGATTTTGCTTGCGGCAGCGCGAGTGCGTCCGCCGTTATTTTCCTCCGGATGAAAATCCTGGATAAAGTTGCCTTGAGTTCAGGCAGTCGCGACTCACAGCCATTACCAGGGCACGCGCGTCAAGACGCCCGCGCGGATCAGCAGGGCCGCGAGAAGAGCAGCCACGACCGCTCAGCTATCGACCGATAGCAACCAACTCTTCCGGGAACTCGGGGATCCTGTGTTCGCACTCATGGTTCCCTCCTTGATCGGTGGTTTAACTCACGGCCGTGCGCGGCGCGTGACGGTCGTTTGCTTCGCCACGCCAAAATGCCTTGCTGACCTCTTGAATCTTCTGCGATGCCACGCGACCGACAATCATCAACGCGGGGGCAGGAAGTTTTTCCTCGTGAGCCAGCCGCCCCACGCTGGTCCATCGAACCTGCTGCTCGGCGCCGGTGGCATTGGATACGATCGCGCAGGGCAGATCGTCCGGCAGGCCGCCTTCGCGCAAGCGATGCGCCACTTCCGCGTAGTCCGGTCCGGGCATATACAACGCGAGCGTCGTCGTGCTGGTGATCGCGCCAAAATCCATCGACGCGCCTTCCGTGCCGCGCGAAAATGTGCTGATCACGATTTGCGAGGCAGCACGGCGATCCGTGAGCGAAATTCCCGCGGCGGCCGCAGCGCCGAGAGCCGCGGTGATACCCGGCACAATTTCAAAATCCACGCCGGCGTTACGCAGCGCCTCGATTTCTTCTCCGGCGCGACCGAAGATAAGCGGGTCGCCTCCCTTCAGGCGAATGGCAACAGCATGGTTCGCGGCGGCCGACACAAGGAGCGAATTGATCTCGTCTTGCGTGAGCAGCTTTTGTCCGCAGCGTTTGCCAACATCGATCACTTCAGCATCGCGCGCGATAAGCTGCAGAATTTCGCGGCTCACCAGCGAATCGTGAAACACGATGCCCGCGCGAGAGAGAAGCAGCGCCGCTTTCACGGTAAGCAGCTCCGGATCGCCGGGGCCCGCCCCGACCAGATACACCTTGCCCATCACGCCGCTCCCTGCCCTGCGCGCTGCTTTCGCGCCTCTTGGAGGAAGCGCTCAAACATTGGCTCGCTCGCCAGATGATGCAGTAGAACTTTCTTGGACTCCGCGCTGCCCTCGCCCGCGCGTAGCAGGTCGCGGGCGGCACCCAACCACGCAAGCCACAGCTCATACTCAGGACCGAACCGCTTTTCCAGCTGCAAGCGAAGACGCTGCGCCAGCGCGGGACTCTTCCCATTGGTGGAGATGGCGATTTGCAGGTCGCCGCGCTGCACGACCGAGCCATAGTAAAAATGGCAGTGCTCAATGTCGTCTACGGCGTTGCACAGAATTCCCCGCGCGTCGGCCTCGGTAAAGACAGCTTCGTTAACGCCGGGCGCGGAAGTAGCGGCAATCACCAGATAAGCGCCGTCCAGATCTTCAGGGGCAAATGTCTTTGCTCGCCATTCCACTTTCCCCTGCGCGACCCACTGGGTAATCGCTCGTGTCACCTCCGGCGCAACGATGCGAACGCGAGCCTCGGCGGCAAGTATCCCGTGGATCTTCCCCTGGGCGATTGTCCCGCCGCCGACCACGACGACCAGCCGATCTTTCAGCTTCACGAAAATTGGCAGCAGGCTCATGACTAGCCTTCCACCCCCATCGGCACAGGACCAGTCGCGGCGTCGCGTTCCACAGGCGCGACCGATTCGCCGGCAAGCAGCGCGCGGATTTGCTCGTTCGTGTGCCGCGCGAAAAACCGCCGTAGATTTTCACCCGGCACGCGCTGCTCGTTGAATTCGCGCAGCAATCGCTCAATGGCGTCAGGCACCTCCGAAGCCGCGCAGCGATAACCGACGGGCCGCGCAATCGACGCAAACTCGCCCACGCTCCCCCCGACGCAGAAGTAATACGCGTCGACCATCCGCCCGTCCACTTTCAACTTCTTGCCCTCAATACCGATGTCGGCGATCCAATGCTGGCCGCAGCTATTCGGGCAGCCGGTGACGTGCAACTTGAGCTGCTCCTGAAATCCCGGCAGCCGCTGATCGAGTTCTTCGGTGAGCCATCGCGCGAAACCCTTTGTTTCGGTGAGTGCGAGTTTGCAGAATTCGGAGCCGGTGCAAGCCACGGTGCCGCGGGCAAACGCAGAAGCTCGTACCGGCAAGCCGACCGCAGTCAATTCGCCCGCAACTCTGGACGCCTGCTCATTCGGAACATTCACAATCAGCAGGTTCTGCATGATGGTGTTGCGGAGATGACCGTCGGCGTAACGGTCCGAGAGATTCGCAGCCGTGCGCAATTGCTCCGGTGTTATCCGCCCACGCAAAATGTTCGCGCCCACATACGAAAGGCCGGCCTGCTTCTGCGGATGAATGCCCACGTGATCGCGGTGAATGTCTGAAGGAAGCTCTTCGGGTTCGGCGGGATCGAGCGCAAACCCAAGCCGCTCTTGCAGAGCGGCCAAGAACGAGTCGGCGGTCCAACCGTGCTGCAAAAAAAGAAATTTCAGCCGCGCGCGCTCGCGGTTTTGGCGGAGCACCTCGGATGCACGAAATAGCTCTGCCACCCCACGCACGACGGGCACGGCTTGCTCCCAGCGCACAAAAGCGTTCAGGCGAACGCCAAGGTGGGGATCGGTGGAGAGACCACCGGCCACGCGCAACGAGAATCCAACCTCCTGGCCGTGCGCGCGCTTCCGCGTGATGGCAGTAAGCCCGACATCATTAATCTCAGGATAGGTGCACCAAGAGCGGCAACCGGTGATCGAAATCTTAAACTTGCGCGGCAAATTGTAAAATTCCGCCTTGCCTCCCAGCTGCCCGTCCAGCTCCAAAGCCAATGGCGACGCATCGCAGATCTCGTCGGCATCAAAACCAGCCAGCGGGCATCCCGTAATATTTCGCGCCACGTCGCCGCATGCGCCAGTGGTCGACAATCCCACCTGCCAAAGTGTCTCAAGAACCTCCGGCAGCGATTCGATGGTCACCCAATGCAACTGCACGTTCTGTCGCACGGTAATGTCTGCCACGCCGCGCGCGTGACGCTCGGCGAGGTCGGCGATGGTACGCGCCTGCTGACTGCTCAGAAGGCCGTTGGGAATTCGGATGCGCACCATGAAGAAGGGCGTCGCTTTGCCTTCGCCATTCTTTCCGCCGACCACGCCGGCGCCGTCGCCCTGCGTGTAAACGCCCCACGAACGGAAGTATGTGCCCAACCACTCCGGTGGAATCGAAGCGTGCCCTTGCCGCGCAAACGCGCGAATCTCGTCGAAATGCTCCCACGCATTCTTTTCGCGTTTCAGCCGCTCGACGCGTTGCGCTTTCGTTTCCTTGATTTCGCTCATGTCCCGCCCTGAAAAATTTCGCACCAAAAAGCAAAAAACCCACGTTGGCCTGAACTCTGGCAACGTGGGCTTCGGAACTTTCGCTTACTTTACGTCTAAGTCCGGAAACTCCTCTGGCCAGAGATGCTCGTCTTGCGACACGCAGCGTTACACGCGCAAGAACAACACATCTTCTGGCAACAGATGTTCATTGAAAGTAGAGAATACGTTTTACGGCCTACCAAAGTCAAATTGCCGGCAACGCAAAAAGCAAATCCGTCGAAATTGAAAAACAGATGCCCGCCTACTGCGGCTTCTTTGTAGTCGTCGCGCGTTTAGGTGGCACGGGTTTAGACGCGGCAGCAGGCGCGCTCGTAGGCAGCGTAGCCGACTGGATGATGTCCAGCTTGGGAAAGCCTTTGTCCAAGTAGGCTTTGCCCTCGGTTTCTATCTTGCTCTGATCTATCCCGGCATTATCGCCGTACTGGTCGTAGAACATTTCGACCACCTTCATGCCGTCGCCTTCCACCAACCCAAACGGCGCGAAACCTTGGCGGTCCAACGCAGAGTTGTCCTTGAGGTTGATGAACACCTGGGTGGTGCGAGTATCGGGCCCAGCCGTCGCAAATGTGATGTACCCCTTCTTGTTGCTTTGCGTAACCGGGTCATCCTTAATATCAGTTCCCTTCCACGCCTTGGTGACGGCCGGATACGCGCTAATCCCAAATTGCGCGACAAAGGTCGGCACAGCGCGGAAGACGCTGGCGTTGTCATAGAAATGATGCTTGACGAGGTTGTAGAAGCGGTCAGCTCCGAGCGGCGCCCAAGCGCGCGTCACGTTAATCGTGAACTCGCCGCGCGTGGTGACGAACTTGACCTTGTACTCTTCCGGAGCCTTGTCCTTCAGCAGCGCCGGCCGGAGCAACGCGCGGTCATACGCGCGGGCTGTGGAAGGAGTTTTCTTTGTAGTCGTGCCCTGCCCTGCTCCTCCACTCTTTGGCGCCGTCTTTTGCTGCTGCGCCGGAGCCTGTGCTTGTGCTGTCCCGGCCGTGGCCGAAATCAAGACGATCCATGTCGTACAAACTAAAACCGAGACTGCGATTTTCCCGATCTTCTGACTTACGCTCATTACAACTCCCTCTCCTGTGCGGTGTTTCTCTCTTACTTCGCGGAATTCAGTTCCCGGCTCACCCTCTCGACCTCTGTCATCAGGCGCAATGTATTTTCACCCAAAATCTTGCGCACATCCTCCTCCGAGTAGCCCTTGCGCAGCAGCGCCTCCGTGATCTGCGGCAGCTTGGTGGCATCTTCCATGCCGAACGGCATATTCGCGCCATCAAAATCAGAGCCGAGGCCTACATGGTCCGCGCCGACCAGCTTCACGGCATGATCGATGTGGTCAATAATCCTTGCATAGTCCACGCGTGGCAGCTTTCCCTGCTGCACGTATTCCCGGGTGATGCGGTCGCCTTCAATCAGCTGGCAGCCTTCCTTGTCGCCGCAGCGTTTCTCGACTTCGGCGGCAATGGCTTTCGTGATCTCCGGATTCTTGTCGGCATTCATGAATTCCTCGCTGAGGAAGCCGACGTGATAATTAATCTGGATCACGCCGCCCTTCGCCGCCAGGTCTTTAATCATTTGGTCGGTCATGTTGCGCTTGGCATCGCAGATAGCGCGGCAAGAAGAATGCGAGGCGATCAGCGGCGCTTTGCTGACGGCCAGTGCGTCGTAAAAAGTCTTGTCGCTGACGTGGGAAATGTCCACCATCATGCCCAGCCGATTCATTTCGCGGACGACGTCTTTGCCAAAATCAGTTAGCCCGTTGTGGACCGGCGCGTCCGTGGAAGAGTCCGCCCACTCATCGTTGCCGCTGTGCGTCAATGTCATGTAGCGCACACCGAGCGCCGCGTACGAACGCAGCACCCCCAAATTGCTGGCGATCATGTGCCCGCCCTCGACACCCATCAGCGCCGCAACCTTGCCCTTCTTGCGCGCTTCGCGGACTTCCGAGGCCGCGGTAGCGAGAACGATGTCATTGGAATGCTTGCGCACCTGCTCGCGCACTGCATCGATTTGGGTCAAAGCGTGCTTGACCGCGTCAGGCCCCGTGATTTTGCTGGGAATCCAGATGGAAAAGAAAATCGCGCCGAGCCCGCCCTCTTTCATTCGCGGAATGTCGATGCTGCCGGCCGAGCTCCGCTCCCCGAGGTCGAAATCCCCATCGAGAAACCGCTGCGTCGTATCGTCGTGCGTATCCACCACGATCGACGCGAAATGCAGTTTGCGCGCTCGCGCTGAAATGTCATCCGCTCTCGGACTCGCCGTCATGAGCGCTCCTCCGACCGCGCACAATGCCGCAGCAGCAACAAGAATATTTCGATCCATTTCACCTCGCCGGCTTCCCCCGAAATTAGCGTCGTACCCGCGGTTCGTAGCTCTGCACGCCCGGTGCTCTTCACCAAACGGGCAAGTCCTGCGGATGTCCGAAAGAGTTTACCCTACCCGCCAGCCGAAAAGCGCCCGCTTCCGAACATTGAAGGGCGCGCCGATGCGTTCGCAGGCCTAAGACCAACATCCAAGAGCGCAGTCCCAGGGCGCTTCCAAATGAGCCATCCTGGGGAGGCACCACAAGAAGACGATAGCGGCGGCACTCAAAACAAGAAGACTGATGCGGACATTAAAAATTCTCTGCGGAAGACTACGCAGCGTCAGTGCGATGGCTACGCCCAGGATCATCGCTGCGGGAAAGTAGTAGTAATAAAAAGTGCATTTGGCTGGCGTCACCGCCCATTGCAGCAGATTAGCTGCGTAAAGAAGAACGATCAGGCCTTCGGCGAAAGCGAAAGATTTCCAGAAGCGGCAGAAACAAAACACCAATGCCGCCACGCCTCCCAACATGACTACCGGATTGCCGAGCAGATAGGACAGCGCGCGCTGCGGTGAGAGGTTTAGCGGCCAGGAGTACCAGGGCGAGACAATAAATCGGTTTCCGCCCACCGCCAGATGAAATCGCCAAATGTACCGATTCATGGCCAAAAATTGGTGTAGCCCGAAAGGCAAATGAAGACTGCGGCATTGAGGCCAGAACGTAAGGGTATAGGAGACGACCGGACAAACTAAGAAGGCCAGAAGCACACTCGCAATACCAATCTGCCGGACGTTTTCAGCATAGCGGGCAATCGAAGGGCTCAAATTTCCAAAAGGTCGTTTGGATATCCAGAACAGCGCGAAGCTTGTAAGAAGTAAAACTGCCAACGTATCCACAGCATTCCACTTGCATGCGCCGGCCAGCCCTATCGAGATACCGGAGCAATACAACAGAATTCGGCGTTTCGCTTTTCCGAGGTCCAATTCAAGCGCCGCGGTGTATGCCACCAAGCCCCAAAGCAGAAAGAAAACCAGAAACACGTCCATCATCGCAACGCGGGACATTACAAAAAGAAAATTGTTAACCAGGGTCAGCGCAGCAGCGATGCAAGCGATGCCGTAATCCTTGGAGAGGAGATAGGTCCAAAGAAAAACGGCCACAAGAGTGAGCGAGCCGCAAACGGCGCTGGCAATGCGCCAGCCTAACGGGTTGTCGCCAACCAGCTTGATACCAATCGCAACTAGAAATTTCCCCAGCGGCGGACCGTAGGGACTTGGATCCGGAGCATTGTTCAGAAAAGCCTTGGCCACCGGAACATAAAGACCCTCATCGTAGTAAATTCTTGCAGGGTTTCCGATACCAGCTAGAAAGAGAGCCAAAGCAATTACGCCCAGGACTAAACAGGTCAGTGCCAAACGACGACCAACTCGCGGCTGAACGGAAGTTTCTTGCGTCGCGGCGTCGCCCAAGCTCGAGCCCAGGAGCCCTTGCCCAACTGCGATCGCATGCGCGGATTCGGATTTTGAGCCCAAGGCCCGCAAACCATCCTTGTCAATATCGTATGTCAATAATGATGGCAGCGTTTGCCGGGTGCGGCTTTGGACGTTCTTACGCGATGTGGCCGATGAGTTAGCCGGCGAGCCAGCCGAAAAGCGCCTGCTTCCACGCCTGACGATTAACTTCCGCAAGCGATTCGGTCAGAGGAATCTCCTTGGGACAGGCCTTGACGCAATTTTGTGCGTTGGCGCAGTCCTCAATGCCGCCGCGCCCCATCACTGCCTGGATGCGCTCCTTCGCGTGCATTGCGCCCGTCGGATGCATGTTGAACAATCGCACCTGACTGAAAATAGCCGCGCCCATGAAATTATTGTGCTCGTTGACCTGCGGACAAACTTCCAGGCAGTTGCCGCATGTGATGCAGCGCGAGAGCGGGTACGCCTTCTCCTGCACTTCAGGAGCGACGCGCGGGCCCTCGCCGAGATTGTACGTGCCGTCGATGGGGATCCACGCCTTCACGCGCTTCAAGCTCTCGAACATGAATTGCCGGTCGACCGTCAAGTCACGCACCACCGGAAACTTCGACAGCGGCTCAATGCGAATCGGCTGCTCGAGTTGATCCACAAGCGCGGAACAGGCCATGCGTGCCTTGCCGTTGATGAGCATCGCACACGAGCCGCACACCTCTTCCAGGCAATTCGAATCGTAAGACACGGGAGTCGTCTGCTTGCCTTCGCGAGTGACAGGATTCTCCGCAATATCCCGCAAGCAAATAATCACGTTCATGGAGGGCCGCCACGGCAGTGCGAACTCCTCCCACCGCGCAACCTCTTTGGGGCTGGCTTGCCGTTTTATTTTGATGATGACCTGTTTGCCTTCTGGCATCTCAAACCTCGGCTTCCGTTAAGACACGCCGGAAACTCTTGTCAATCATTTTGCCGCGTCATATCTACGCGGCCGGGGCGGAAGCTGCGAAATGTCCACCGGCTCATAGGTAAGCTGGATTTCGTTGTTCACGTATTTCGCGCGCGTAGTTTTGAGCCAATTGCTATCGTCGCGCTCTGGAAAATCCGGCTTATAGTGCGCGCCGCGCGACTCGTTGCGGCGCAAAGCGCCAACGGTAATCACCTGCGCCAGAATCAGCATGTTTCCCAGTTCGCGCGCAAAGTTCAGCGTCTGATTCGACCAGCGTGTGCGATCGCTCAGATTGACTTTCCGGTAGCGCGCCTGCAAATCGTTGATTTTGCCCTGCGCAATTTCCAGGTTCTTGTTGATGCGCGTGACCGTTACGTGCTCGGTCATGATCTCGCCCAACTCTTTCCAAATCGTAATCGGATTTTCCGCGCCCTGCTGGGAGATCAGTGCCTGATTCATCTCCTCTTGTCGCTTTTGCTCTCGTGCAAAGACGCCCACTTCCACCGACTCGACACCTTTTTCCAGGTTGCGCGCGTATTTCACTGCCGCAGGTCCCGCGATGCCGCCTCCAAAAATGCAGGACACCAGCGAATTCGCCCCCAGGCGATTTGCGCCGTGATACTGATACTCGCATTCGCCCGCCGCGTAAATTCCCGGCACGTTCGTCGCCTGGTCCTGGTCGTTCACCCACAAACCGCCCATCGTATAGTGCATCGCCGGAAACACTTTCATCGGCTCTTCGCGAGGGTCGATTCCGAGAAACTTTTCGTAAATCTCCAGAATGCCCTCGAGCTTGCGGTCCAGCGTCTCGCGCGGAATGTGCGTCACATCGAGATATACCGCCGCTTGCCCGCCGATCCCCAGCTTCTCCTGATACACGATGCGGTGAATCGCGCGCGTTGCGATGTCCCGCGGCACCAAATTTCCATACTTCGGATACCACTCTTCCAGAAAATAAAATCGCTCTGCTTCGGGGATGCTCTTCGGTGCCCGCTTGTCCGCGGGGTTTCGCGGAACCCAAACGCGTCCGCCTTCGCCGCGCGCCGATTCGCTCATCAAGCGCAGCTTGTCTTCCCCGGGGATCGCCGTCGGATGCACCTGGATGAATTCGCCGTTCGCGTAATCAACGCCCTGCTGAAACAGCGCCGATTGCGCCGAGCCGGTACACACCACGGAATTCGTCGAGCGGCCAAAAATCGCGCCAATTCCACCGGTGCAGAAAATCACCGCATCCGCGGGAAATGTCTTCACTTCCATCGACCGCAAATCCATCGCACAAATGCCGCGCGCAACGCCGGCATCGTCGATCACCGCCGACAAAAACGTCCAGCCTTCCCGCTTCGCCACGCGGCCTTCGGATTCGTGTCTCCGCACTTGCTCGTCGAGCGCATACAACAATTGCTGGCCTGTCGTCGCTCCCGCAAACGCGGTGCGGTGGTACAAGGTGCCGCCAAACCGCCGGTAATCCAGCAATCCTTCCGGTGTGCGATTGAACATCACTCCCATGCGATCGAGCAGGTCGATGATTCCCGGCGCAGCCTCGCACATACGCTTCACTAAAGGCTGATTCGCCAGAAAGTCGCCGCCATAAATCGTGTCGTCAAAATGCTTCTGTGTGGTGTCGCCTTCACCCTTCTGATTCTTCGCGGCGTTGATTCCGCCCTGCGCGCACACGGAATGCGAACGCTTCACCGGCACAATGGAAAAAAGCTCTACCGCAACTCCGGCCTCGGCCACACGAATCGTCGCCATCAGGCCGGCCAGTCCTCCACCGACTACGATGATTTTCGGTTGTCTCATCTCTGTGTCAAATAGGAAGCGAAGGGATGCCAGTCGAATCGAAAGCTTAAAACAATCAATACGCCCACAAAGCTAAACACTACGCCAACCGCCACGCCCAACTGCCCAGCCGCCCGCTGCGCACGCACCGTTGCCGCCAGTCCCCACTTGCAGAGAAAATTCCAGATGCCCACTCCCAAGTGAAACGACGAAGCCACGATTCCCACTACCATGAACGCAAAAGCCCACGGGTTGCGCATCTGCTGTGCCACTTCGCTATAGGTCGACATCCCGTGCGTCAGCCAGCGTTGCGTGTAAACGTGCCAGCCTATATAGCCGAACGCGATAATTCCCGTGTAGCGCTGAAACGTATACAGCCAGTTTCTCACCCACGGATATTGCGAAACATTCGACTCGCCGCGCAGCCAGATATAAACGCCATACCCGCCGTGATACAAAATCGGCAGAAAAATAAACGCCCATTCGACAAAGACGCGAAATGGAATGGTTTGAAGTTCTTGCGACGTCTCGTTGTATTTCGCCGCGCTCACCAGCGCGGAGCTATTCGACCAAAAATGCTCCGCTAAAAAAGCGCCTACAGGAACGATGCCGCTTAACGAATGTAGTTTGCGAAGGAGGTAGCTGGTTTCAGGCCGGGTTGCCGTGGCAGACATGCCCTCTCCGCCGCGTCATTTCGAGTTCAAGCCATGAGTCGCGGCAAATTCAGTATAGGGAGTTGCCAAACGCGATGCAAGTTGACGCAATTCCGCTCGGACGCAGTGAACGTTTCGCAAGTTCCGCCGTTTACAAATTGAGCCCACGCGACTTCTATTTTCGCCGCGCCCAGTTCGTCGCGGTGCTATCCTGCGTTCGTAAATTCTGCTGGGACCTCTCACCTGGCCGCATCTAATACATTACGGTTTTCCGGACATAACATGAATCTCGCAACAGAACTGGAACGTCTCGCGGACGCCATGGATGGCGACAGCGCCCACGCCACGCAAGTTTCGTTCGCCTCTGTCGCAGAGCGCATTGCCAGGAACCTTTCCGTCCGCGCCGACGAAGTAGCCATCCTTGGAATCTCCAATCGCTGGCAGCATTTGTACTTTGTCGTGCCGGAGGCCCTGAAAAATGTCGGCTTCATCCCACTCTCCAGCAAATCCGCGCTCGCCGCGCGCACAACACGGGAGAGCCGGCCCGAGATCATCAACGATTTCACCTCCGTCAAACACGCGAGCGTCTTCGAAGGCGCAAAACTCGCCACTGAAGGCGCCGAAGTCATCCAGAAAATCATTAGCGCCCCGATTCTCTCCGGCGATCGCGTCGGCGGCGTGATACAAATCAGCCGTAAAGGCGCCAACCCGAAAGTAGCCGGCCCCGACTTCACCTCCGACGACCTCGGAAAGGTCGTTTCGCTCTGCAATCCCCTCGGAAAACTCCTGCAGCGCACCGTCTCCGATTGATTCCTCTTTGTACTTTGTGTCCTCTGTGGTGAAAATCCTGCCGTCAGGCTCGGAATTGGATTGACACTGCAAAACCTTCTTGTTACTTTTTCACAGCACGAAAATTTTTATGTCATATTCCTACGGAGGCACCGCACACCGGCACCATGGCGTTCGTCGCTAAGAAAATATTTCTCACCAAGGGCGTCGGTAAACATCGCGAAAGGCTCTCCAGCTTTGAGCTCGCTCTTCGCAACGCAGGCATCGCAGCTTGCAACATCGTTCGCGTCTCCTCCATCTTCCCGCCCAATTGCAAATTGATCTCGCGCAGCGAAGGGTTGAAGCACATCAAGCCCGGCCAGGTGGCTTTCACCGTCATCAGCGAAAATTCCACCAAGGAACCTCATCGCCTGATCGCCGCCAGCATCGGCCTCGCCCTTCCGAGCGACAAATCCATGTACGGGTATCTCTCCGAGCACCATTCCTTCGGCGAAACCGAGGAAGTCGCCGGCGAATACGCCGAGGAGCTCGCCGCCGAAATGCTCGCGACCACCCTGAACGTGGAATTTGATCCGGATCTTTCCTGGGACGAAAAAAAAGAGGTCTACCGCATCTCCAACAAAATCGTCCGCACCCTCAACGTCACGCAATCCGCGGTCGGCGATAAGCGCGGCCTATGGACCACGGTCCTCGGCGCCGCCATCCTCATCGGCGAAGACGACTAGCTGGCAAGTTCGGCAAAATCAGGAATTAGAACGCAGGCTCTCTTCTAGCCGCTATCCCAACGATCGCAGGCGGTTTCTATTTGCTGTCCCCGCGTTTGAAATAGCCGATGCGGTCCAGCACCGCGCCGACAATCAGCGGCAACGCCACCGTGGCATCGTCGAACACTTCCGCAAAACGCCCGCCCTCTTCCGGCGGCACAAACTTGCCCCACGACACCGCTTCGGTGTACGTGCTGCCGCTCAAACCGCCCCAATGCACGGGCTCGGGACAAATCCGCACGCCATAGTTGTAGCGTTTCAGCGGCAGCTTTCTGTAGCCGCGACGCGCCAGCAACTCAGCATAAACTCCGAACTGCTGCGACCAGTTCCGCGGGACTCCGCCGCCGATCGTAAAGATCCCCATCCGCTTCGTCGCCAGCATCGTCCCTGCGAATTTTTCGAAGTCCTCAAAAGGATCAAATCGCAAAACCGGCCGCTTGGCATCTTGCCGCGCAATCTTGTGCAGAGCGAAATCAATCCCCAACTCTGAATCGCTGAACGCCGGCACAAACACGGGCACATTGTGCTCGTACGCCGACTTCAAGATTCCCCGCCCTGGAAAGCCCTTGTGCAGGTACTCGCCGATTTTGCGATGCAGCTTCCAGCTACAAACCGTTTCCTCCGCGTCCCAGTTCGTCAGCATCTCGTCCATCACATCTTCGACGTGATCCAGGTTCGTCTCCGGCTCCAGTGAATCGTAAACGCGGTTATAGCCCGCCTCAAATAACTCCTTGTCGTCCATCGACGGGTTATAGCGAAAGTGCGAAAGCCCGGTCGCCTCCACGAGTCCGTGCGCCATCAGCGCGCCCGTGGAAACGATCGCGTTCACCACACCTGACTCGATCAGGTCGCAGAAGACCAGCCCCATCTTCCCGACCGTCAGCGCGCCGGAAAGCGTCATCACCACGAAGCAATCCTTGTCGCGCGCCATTGCCTCCACGATATCCGCGGCGTCGCCGATCTGCCGTCCGGTAAACGCGGTGTTCCCCATCGCGCGCACCAAATCGTCAATCGTGCGGCAGCGCGACAGATCCAGCGGATATATCGGACGCAGCTTGTCTTTCACGGGATCATGCAGGACCCGCCCCGTGACCGTCTTCTTCTGCTGCTTCGACATTTTCTCTCCTGGAAAAAATTGGCAACTGATTTTTATCATGGATTGACAAGATTCACCGCATTTTTTCATCATCGATGCGCTACTTCTTGTCATTTGCGCAACCCACGGCACACTCGCCGTCGCTTGCGCCCGATGTTAAACTAACTTTATGGCGAATAAGTTTACGGTCGGCCTCGTTCAAATGCGTTGTACCACCAACGCCGAGGAAAATCTCTCCCGCGCGATCGACAAAATCCGCGAAGCCTCCGCGCGCGGCGCACAAATCATCTCATTACATGAGCTTTTTCGTAGCGAATATTTCTGCCGCAAGGAAGACGCCGACCTTTTCAATCTCGCCGAGCCCGTTCCTGGCCCTGCAACGGAAGCGCTCGCAAAAGTGGCCAAAGAGAAAAAAGTAGTTTTGGTCGTCTCTCTCTTCGAGCGCCGCGCGGCCGGCGTCTACCACAATACCTGCGCCGTGCTCGACGCCGACGGCACCTTCCTCGGCAAATACCGCAAAATGCACATTCCCGATGACCCGCTCTACTACGAAAAATTCTATTTCACCCCGGGCGATCTCGGCTTTCCCAATTTCCAAACCCAATACGGAAAAATTGGCGTGCAAATCTGCTGGGATCAATGGTATCCCGAAGGCTCCCGCGTGACCGCGCTCAGTGGCGCGCAAGTTATCTTCTATCCTACCAGCATCGGCTGGCATCCTCACGAGAAGGCGGAATTCGGCGCCGCGCAACTCGATGCCTGGAAGACCATCCAACGCGCGCACGCCATCGCCAACGGCGTTTACGTCGCCGTCGTCAATCGCGTCGGCTTCGAAGGCAATCCCGCCAACGGTGACGCCGGCCTCGAGTTCTGGGGCAACTCCTTCATCGCCGATCCCTTCGGCCAAGTCGCCGCGGAAGCTTCCAATAATAAAGAAGAAATTCTCGTCGTCGAGTGCGATCCCGCAAAGACCGAAGACACTCGCCGCAACTGGCCATTCCTTCGCGATCGCCGCATCGATGCCTACGGCCCCATCTTGAATCGCTGGCTGGGCGAATAATCCACATGCCCACACCCGCGAGCGGTTCCACTCCATTCGAACGTGGTTTCTGGATGCCTGCCGAGTGGGAGCATCACGAAGCCACCTGGCTCGGCTGGCCCCACGAACAGACTGACTGGCCCGGCAAATTTCCCTCGATTCCCTGGGCCTATGCCGAAATCGTTCGCCACCTCGCGCGCGTTGAGCGCGTCTATCTGCTCGTTCAAAATCGCGCTGCGGAATCTCGTGCGCGCGACATCCTGAAAAAGTCCGGCGTGAACCTCGCCGCTGTCGACTTTTTTAGTGTCCCGACCGATCGCGGCTGGATGCGCGACTCCGGTCCCATCTGCGTGCGAAGCAGTGCCGGCGAAGTCGCCTACACGCACTGGCTCTTCAACGGGTGGGCTAAGTACAAGAACCACAAAAAAGACGCCCTCGCCGTCACCAACGTAAATAAAAAGCTCAAGCGCCTCGCCTGGCAGCCCGTCTACAAGGGCCGCCGCGTCGTGCTCGAAGGCGGCAGCATCGACGTCAACGGCCGCGGCTCCCTGCTCACCACCGAAGAATGCCTGCTCAGCAAGCGCCAGCAGCGCAATCACGGATTCACCCGCGAAGATTACGCTCACGTCTTCCGCAGCTATCTCGGAGTCACCCAGGTTCTCTGGCTGAAAAATGGAATCGCCGGCGACGACACGCACGGCCATGTCGACGATCTCGCCCGCTTCGTCAGCCCTACCACTATCGTCACCGTCGTCGAGCAGGATCCGCACGATGCCAATTACGTCCCCCTGCAAGAAAACTACGAGCTGCTGAAGTCCATGAAAGACCTGAACAGCCGCCCTTTCCGCATTGAAACTCTTCCCATGCCCGCGCCAATTTATTTCGATAATCAGCGCCTTCCGGCCAGCTACGCCAATTTTTATATCGCCAACAAACTTGTCATCGTCCCCACGTTCAACGACCCCAACGATCGCGTGGCCCTCAACACTCTCGCCTCTCTCTTTCCCGGCCGCGAAGTCGTTGGCATTGCCTGCCGCGACCTTGTCCTCGGCCTCGGCACGCTGCATTGCCTGACGCAGCAGCAGCCCGCTGCGGTTTGAACCTTTCCAACTTTGTCTCTCACTTGGGCTAAAATGCGGTACCCAGCGAACCTCCAACATCGTTTCACCTCTCTAAGGAGATCTCATGCTCGCGCCCCTGCAAGTGCACACACACACCTTCGAAGTAGAGATGCGCTATTCCCTGCTTGGCTGGCTTTTGATTGGCCTGATTGCCGGCTGGCTGGCCGGAAAAATTGCACGCGGCCGCGGCTTCGGCTGCATCACCGATATCATTCTCGGCCTCGTCGGCGGCGTCCTCGGCGGCTGGATTTTTAGTCGCCTCGGCATTGTCGGTTTCGGCTTCCTGTTCAGCCTGGCCGCCGCAACCCTCGGCGCGGTCATCCTCGTAGCAATAGTCCACCTCTTCAGCCCCGGCCCGTAGCGCCGCAACCGAATTTCTTGGAGTGCGGGAGTCTTGCTCCCGCTTTTACGTAGCAGCCCACAGCAACCAGCTCACGGTGGGTGCCGCCATCTGATCAAATTGTCATCCCCGAGCGAAGCGCGCCCTTTACGCCTCGAAGTGCCGCCGCCCTCACCCAGCAGCCCACCGCAACCAATTCGCGGTAGGTGCCGCCATCTGACCAAACTGTCATCCCGAGCGAAGCCGAGGGACCTGCTTTTTCCTCCCCTCTGCGTTCCTCCGCGTTCTCAGCGCCTCTGCGTTGGATCTTTCTCCCCCTGTTTGGTCCCTTGAATCATCGAGAGTGTGAGTGCCCCGAAGCGCGCGTTATCTTCTTTTTCCCTTTCTCCCAACTTTCAACTGTCAACTGACAACTGTCGACTGTAAACGTCCTCTCCCGCCCCGCTGTGATACGATTCCCTATTACACTGTGGAGACAAATCCTACTTGAGCAAACCTGCGCAATCCCTCACCGCCATCCCGCTCGGCGGTCTCGGCGAATTCGGCATGAACATGATGGCCCTGCGGTTCGGCGACGACATCCTCGTCATCGACGCCGGCATGATGTTCCCCGAATCTGAGCTTCTCGGCGTCGACCTCGTCATTCCTGATATCACGTACCTCAAGCAGAATCGCGCTCACGTCCGCGCCATCGTCCTCACTCACGGCCACGAAGACCACATCGGCGCGCTCCCCTACATCCTTCGCGAACTCAACGTTCCCGTGTACGGCACGCGCTTCACGCTCGCACTAGTTAAGAAACGCCTTGACGAAGCCGGACTCCTCCAATCCACGACACTCCGTGAAGTCATCCCAGGCGGACGCCTCGTCGAAATTGGTCCCTTCGAAATCGAATTCATTCCCGTTACGCACAGCACGATCGATTGCGTCGCGCTCGCCGTGCGCACTCCCCTCGGAGTGATTATTCACACCGGCGACTTCAAGATTGACCAAACTCCAGTCGGGGGCGCTCCCTTCGACCTCCACGCCTTCGCCCGCTATGGCCACGAAGGCGTCCTCGCCCTCTTCTCCGACTCCACCAATGTCGAGCGTCCCGGCTTCACCGGCTCCGAGCGCAACATCGTCCCGCGCATCGAAGAGCTTTGCCGCGCCGCCCCGCGCCGCGTCATCCTTTCCTGCTTCGCTTCTTCCATCCACCGCATACAGCAGGTGATCGACATCGCCGCGCGCGTGGGCCGCAAAGTCGCCTTCGTTGGCCGCAGCATGGTCGACAACGTCGAAATCGCCCACTCTCTCGAATATCTCCGCATCCCCGATGGCATGGTCGTTCGTCCTCAGGACATTCGCGGCTTCGACCCCAAACGCCTGGTCATTCTCGCCAGCGGCAGCCAAGCTGAGCCTATGTCGTCTCTTTCCCGCATCGCGGTCGACAATCACCGCTTCGTCTCCGTCGACGAAAACGACAGCGTCATCCTCTCGGCCCGCATCATTCCCGGAAACGAAAAAGCCATTTTCCGCATGCTCGACCACATGTTTCGCCGCCGCGCGCTCGTCTATTACGACAACTCCGGCGGCACCATTCACGTCTCCGGCCACGCCAGCCAGGAAGAACAAAAACTTGTCCTGCAACTGGTAAAGCCAAAGTATTTCATTCCCGTTCACGGCGAATACCGCCATCTCTTCCGCCACGCCGCGCTTGCTTATCAACTGGGCTGCGTCTCCGGCGAAATCCTCCTGCTCGAAGACGGCCACACCGTCGAATTCACCGAAGACGGCGCCTTCCGTCGCGATCCCGTAACCGCCGGCCGCGTCTGCGTTGATTCCGGCTCCCTCGAAGAGATTGAGGAAGCCGTCATCCGCGACCGCAAGCATCTCTCCGAAGACGGCGTCGTCGTGCCCATCATCGCGATCGACAAACACACCGGCCGCATGGAGTCGCAACCCGAAATCGTCACCCGCGGCATGTTCAGCGACAATGGCACCGAGTTCCTCGCCGGCGCCCGCGACGTGGTCCTGAAAACTGTCGAGCAATCCAACTCCGAAGAAAAATCCGACTGGTCCGTAATCAAGGAAAAAATCCGCGTAGACCTGAAGCGCTACATCAACAAACAAACCTCCAAGCGCCCCCTAATCCTCCCCGTAATCCTAGAAGTGTAAGCCCCACTGAAATATTGCAGGGGCCGTGCTTCAGCGCGGCCCACCGTAGCGCCAGCATCTTGCTGGCGCGCCTCTCACTGTTCGTCCCGAAGCCTGCAGCAAGAACCTGCAACAAAAAACTCCGGCCCACTCATCGAATCCTCTGTCGCGCTGCTTCGTTCCCCGCTACAATCTGTGCTTCCTTAGGAGCCGGTTTTGTCCTCCAGCGTGCCCTTAACTCCGCAGCCGAAGTCCAGCCGCGCCGCATTCATCTTCATTCTCGTGACGGTGATGTTCGATTTCCTGGCTTTCGGCATCGTCGCGCCCGTTCTCCCCAACCTCATCATCCACTTCGAAGGCGGCAACATCGCTCGCGCCGCCGCCATCACCGGCTATTTCGGCTTTGCCTGGGCGCTCATGCAATTTATTTTTTCGCCGATTCTCGGCGCATGGTCCGACCGCTTCGGCCGCCGCCCCGTAATCCTGATCTCCTGCTTCGGTCTTGGCCTCGACTACATCTTCATGGCCCTTGCGCCCTCGCTCAAATGGCTTCTCGTCGGACGCATCATCTCCGGCATCACCGCCTCCAACATTTCCAGCGCCTTCGCCTACGTCACCGACGTCACTCCCCCCGATAAACGCGCCAAGAAGTTCGGCTATCTCGCTGCCTCCTTCGGCATGGGCTTCATCATCGGTCCTGCCGTCGGCGGATTTCTCGGCAACATCAACTTGCGTTTTCCCTTCTGGGCCGCCGCCGCGCTCAGTTTGGCCAACGCTATGTACGGCTTCTTCGTCCTTCCCGAATCGCTTCCGCCCGAGCGCCGCGCCAAATCTGCCTGGCACATGGCCAATCCGCTCGGTTCCCTCACGCTGCTCCGCTCGCATCCTCAACTCTTCGGCCTCGCCACCGTAATGACTCTCTTCTATCTCGCCCAACAATCTCTTCCCGCCGTCTTCGTCCTCTACACGCAATATCGCTACGCTTGGAACGGCCGCGACGTCGGCCTCGCCCTCGCCGTCGTTGGCGTCAGCACCAGCGTCGTCTCCGGCGTTCTTGTAGGCCCCTTCGTCCGTCGTTTCGGCGAGCGCCGCAGCGTCCTCTCCGGCCTCACCTTCGGCACGCTCGGCTTCCTGAGCTTCGCGTTCGCCCCGCGCGGCTGGATTCTCCTTTGCGCCATTCCCTTCCTCGGTCTCTGGGGCATCGCCGGCCCCTCCATGCAATCCCTAATGTCTCGCCGCGTCGATCCCACGTCGCAAGGCAAGCTCCAAGGCGCCATCAACAGCGTCCGCGCCATCACCGGCATGATCGGCCCGCTACTCTTCACCCAAGTCTTAGCCTTAGCCATTTCGCCTACCACTCCCATCAACTTCCCCGGCGCCTCCTACTTCCTCGCCGGCCTCCTCCTCCTCTCCAGCCTCCTCCTCGCCTCCTACGTCACCCGCACCAACATCGCGCCCGCGACTCAACCAGCACCAGCCGTCTCCCCCGGCCCTACCGACTGATCGAGAGCAAGCGCTCGGCGACCTCGGTTGTAGGGGCACGGGACACCCGTGCCCGCGCCGAGCCTCACCGGCTTCTTCGCCTTTGCTTCTGGTTCCTCTTCGCCTTTTCCTCCGCCTGTGTAGCGGCCGCGGACTGTCGCGGGCGCCTTTCCCCGGCCAGCGCGACCTTCCATTCATTCGACACTCTCACCGTCGCCTCGCTCCTGCTCGCCGCAACCGGACAATGCGAAGACCTGCTTTTCGCTCCGAACGTACCCTTGTCCCATTCATCCTAGGGGTATACGATGTCCTCTCGGCAATCAGTTCGCGCCCAGCGGAGCTTCAATAAAGGGTAGCGCTCCGCACCCTCCTCCGGCGCGAACCACGACTAGGAGGCTTCATGGCAACGGCAACGACCGCGATTGAACCCAATGTCAAAATCAGCGCCACCAAACTCCTCATCAACGGCCAATGGGTCAACAGCGCGTCCGGCAAAACTTTTCCGACCATCAATCCCGCAACCGGCGAAGTCATCACCCAGGTAGCCGAGGCCGACGCTCCCGATGTCGACAAGGCCGTCAGCGCCGCCCGCGCCGCCTTTGAGACCGGCCCCTGGCGCAAGAAGCTCACCGCCTCGCAGCGCGGCAATCTGATGTACAAGCTCGCCGATCTCATCGAGAAAAATGCCGACGAACTCGCGCAGCTCGAAGCCCTCGACAACGGCAAGCCCTATCACGTCGCGCGCGCCGCCGACGTAGCCCTCACCATCGCCTGCTATCGCTATTACGCCGGGTGGGCCGACAAGAATCAGGGCAAGACCATTCCGGTGAATGGCCCCTATTTCACCTATACCAAACACGAGCCAGTTGGCGTTGCAGGCCAGATCATCCCGTGGAATTTTCCGCTCCTGATGCAAGCGTGGAAACTTGGTCCCGCTCTCGCAGCCGGCTGCACCGTCGTTCTGAAGCCTGCCGAGCAAACTCCGCTCACTGCCCTGCGAGTCGGTGAACTGCTCATGGAAGCCGGCTTCCCGCCTGGCGTCGTAAACATTCTCCCCGGCTACGGACCCACCGCCGGCGCCGCCATCGCGCGCCACATGGATGTCGACAAAGTTGCTTTCACCGGTTCCACGGAAGTCGGCCACCTCATCATGCGCGCCGCTGCTGATTCGAATCTCAAACGCGTCACGCTTGAGCTAGGCGGCAAGAGCCCCAACATCGTCTTCGCCGACGCCGATATGGACAAAGCCATCGAAGGCGCGCACTTCGCCCTCTTCTTCAACCAAGGCCAGTGCTGCTGCGCCGGCTCGCGTCTCTTTGTCGAGGAAAAAGCCTACGACGAATTCGTCGAGAAGAGCGCCGCGCGCGCCAAGAAGCGCACCGTCGGCAATCCCTTCGACAAAAACACCGAGCAAGGCCCGCAAGTCGATCAGGATCAGTTCAACAAAGTGATGGGCTACATCGACGCCGGTAAAAAGGAAAACGCCAAGCTCGTCGCGGGCGGCAATCGCGTTGGCGATAAAGGCTACTTCATCGAGCCCACTGT
>WNFR01000322.1_pt1 | contig 48743 bp, 41 predicted proteins | sample 5400221 | NCBI WGS metagenome assembly WNFR01 (sample SAMN13153357, study PRJNA577476) | soil metagenome | isolation source: 40 cm soil under Madrone tree | place: USA:California | collected 2016-06-14 | reverse complement strand
AAATATTAATCTTTTTGTTATTTGAATTTAAAGTATTTGTTTTATAATATTTTGTAATACTATTACTAATGTTTCCACTATATCTAACTAAGTACTTATTATCTGTTAAATCTGATATTACTGAAACATTATGGATCTTATCTAATTCCATAGCTTTTTCTTTGCTCACTATTTTTAAAATATTTTCTATTTCTTTCATACCAAATCGACCATATAAAGAATTAAGGAATAACTTTGCAGTTGCTCTTTGCACAGGGTCTTTAGTTGAACTTTTTAAGTCATAAAGTTCATTAACATAATCTTTGAATAAATCTTTTCCTCTGTTAAATTGATAACAGTATTTTATATCTATTTTATAACCGTATTTTAAAGCATATTTAATTTCTTCGGAAAAGATCAATCGACTAAAAGTACCTCGAGGACAATATACACTTTGCGAAAAAGATTCCCTAAATTGTATAAATGGTATTTGTAAAGTATTTTCATCAGGGCAAGTTATTTCTCCAAACACGAAACCAAACATATTGTCCAAATTGTTTTCTAAAGATAAGATTGGCTCTCCGATTGGCATATCATTTAACATAGCAGCAGGATACTATTCATATCATAAAGATACCCTTTATCTGTTTCATTAATAAATACGTCAACATTACCACCAAAGTAAGCTGTTCTAAATTCTTTCTCAATTTCACCCTTAACCATTTTTAATTCAGTTTTTAAATTATTTGGGATGTAAGAAGAGGTATAAATGGCTAATGCTAATCCTGATATGGTTTTGAACTTAGTAATATTTAAATTATATTTTTCGTAAATATTATTACTAAATTTAGTAATTACTTCTAATAAACCTTCAACATCTGACTTTAAATAATCTAGACTTTCTTTTTGTAAGTCTCAGTTCTCCTGAGGTATTCTTAAGTAATCGGTGTCGGATATGCTCTTGTAGTAAACTTTAGATGGCTTATCGCCGATATAATACAAGTTATTTTTATTTACGAAATTATGAGGGAAATTACCTTTTTTAATTTTACAGTTAAAGGAGTTTAAGATGCTATCTAAGCTACCGGGTATTAATTGTAGTGAGTCCAGTAAAGTCAATTTAAAATCATTGTACTTTATAGTTAAATAAATTATAGAATTATCCTTTCAGATTGGAATTAGATTTAGATTTTTATTAGAAATTAAAGACTTTAAAATAAATACAGAATCAAATCTTCCTAAATTGTTAACATAAAAGGTGTATCCATTTAAATTTTAATTTAAAATAATACTAGTAAATAATCTGTTAATAAATTGTAAGCTAGTTTCACGGGAGTCTATATAAAATAAATTAGTTTTACCTTTAATACTTCAACCACCCGCATAAACTTGGTGAACACCTAAACCTGAGCTTTCACCATAAGTCTCAAAATCTATACTTCCTATTTTTCCACTTAATGTTTTATCTTTTTTAGATAAAGGAAAAGTAGGACAATTTTTTATAACTTCAACATTATACAAAATATTATTATTATTATAAAAATATTTTTTATTGTTAAATTCCCTAATAAAACCAGTATCTGTTTTTATATCGACTCAAGAAATTAAATAATTTTCTTTAAAGGCTAAAGTATTAAGATCAAACTCTTTAATTGTAACTTTATTGCAAAGTAAATTATTATCATTATAATAAGTAGAAATTGTTATATAATCATCATTATTTAATTTATATCCTATCAAGTTATTATTATTATCTAATACCGGCTCTCCATATTTATCCATAATAATATCTTTATAAAGATAATTTTTTAAATTTAGTTAAAGGATTATTATTATCTAAACTTATTTCATTAAGTAACTTAATACAATATTTTAAAGTTGTAAATAAGTTAAATAATTTTAAAGTAAAGTAATTACTTAATAAAATTGAATAAATAATAAAAATAGTTAATAATAAAGAAATAAAGTAAGTATTAAAGTCTAGTAATAAAATAAAATAACTATTTTTAAATAAATAAATTATTTTTGAATAACATAAATTCTTTATCTTTAATTAAAGAATCATAATAATATTGATTAATTTTTTTCTATATTTTTATTTCTTATCCTCAATATTATCATTGTTAAATTTAAAGTAAATTATTGGTATTTTTAATCTATTTTGTTATTATTTTGTTATTATTTTACAATTATATTAATACTTTATTTCTTAGAGATTATAATTTTAGGTTTGTTTAAATTATTATTTTATATGCAGATATAACCTTATATTATTAATTTATAATAGAATATAATAAAATAATTTCTATTATAATATAACCTTATATTCTTATAACTATAAGAATATAAATTAATGTAATATTTTATTTCACCCATATTTACCTTTATTATATATTATTATTATTTATTTAATTACTTTTAATTTGTAATGTAATTCCCATATTTTATTATTATTATTCTTTATTTCTTTATTTAATTTTAATATTACCTATAGGGATATTATCTATTTATATTTTTTATTTTTATCTTTATTTTTTTTTATTTATACTTTTATCTTTATAATTTATTTTATCAATTAGTATTTCTATCTTTATTTTTTTAATAATATTAATTAATATTATTATTTTTATTTTACATCCTAATATATTACTTAATATTTATTTAATATATTTATAAATTATAAAATTTTACTTATTTTATTAATGAATATTATCCTGTTTATTTTTTTATTTTATCTCTTTTACTTAAAATTGTTTTTAAATTAATTCTCCTAATAAAGTAAATAGTTATAATTTATATTTTTATATAAATTATAAATTATACTTTTCATATACCCCTTTTTTTTATTAATATCATAAAAGTGATAGTAGTTTATTAAAAATCGTTTTAAACGAATATTATAAGATATATAATAAAAAGATATTTATTAAATATTTTCAATTTAAAAAATATTAATAAATTTGTATTGTTATTTGGTTAATAAATTAAAAACAATTAAAATTTTGTTATTTTATCTAAGTTTAAGTGAATGAATTTAATTTTGGTTCGGGTTGAACGTTATCTAGTAGTTTTAAGGCATGCAAATCACTATTAATTAATATTAATAGGGTGTAGAGGTGAGTAATAGTAAATTAGATACCTTTAAGTTCTTTTAAATAAAGAATATTTAAAAAGAAAATTTTTCGCTTATAGATTCAATTTATGTGATTAGGTAGTTGGTGGGGTAACAGCCTACCAAGCCTACAATCAATAGCCATATCCGAAAGATTAAATGGCCACATTGGGAATGAAATATCCCTAGTCGAATTTAAACCAGCAGCTGAGAATATTTGTCAATGCTCTAAATAGAGTGAACGAGCTAACTAGATTCAAGGATTGAGTTCTTAGATATAGTAAATAAGACCATGACTGATTTACTTATAGTGTCGTCCAAACCTGGTGCCAGAAGACTCGGTAAGGCCAGCGACGCTAACGTTAGCCATCTTAATAAGGCTTAAAGAGTACGTAGGCAGCTTCAAGGGAACAACAAATATTTTAGTTTTTAGTACCCTCTTTCAGATATTTAAGGTTTCTACTTAAAAATAAAGAAAGATGTAATTGAAGATAGAATCTTAATATAGGAAAGTGGAATTCGATAAGTAGGGATGATATACGTAAATCTATCTGTTGAAGGCTAATGGCGAAGGCAATTTTCCAATAAAGATTGACGTTGAGGTACGAAGGTGATGACAGAAAATAGGATTAGATACCCTCGTATTCATCACTGTCAACGATGAATGGTAGTTGTAAGTGTTCGAATTTACACTTGTAACGATGTTAAAACGTTAACCATTCCGCCTTGCGAGTATACTTGCAAAAGTGAAATCAAAAAAATTAGTCGGTTTCGAAGCAAACGAAGTGAAGCATGTTGTTTAATACGATAGTCCGCGTAAAATCTTACCAATTCTTGCATTTTTTTATAAAATTAATTTTATATTTTTATATAAATTAAGAAAAACTTTAATTAGTTTTTACAAAAAACAGGTGCTGCATGGCTGTCGTCAGTTCGTATCGTGAGAGCTGAGGTTTATTCCACTTAACGAACGCGATCCCTATTGTTAATTTTTACTTAACAGGTTGTTTCTGATATAGTTACAATATCATGGGGCTATGACAAGTCTTTATGACCCTTATGAATTGGGCTACAAATGTGCTGCAAAGACTTCTACAAAGTGACGCAAATTAAAAAAAAGAGCTAATCACATAAAAGAAGTCAATTTGAAGGATTGGTGCCTGAAATTCGGTACCATGAAGAAGGAATTTCGAGTAATCGTTGATAAGTAGACGCAACGGTGAAATTAAAATTCGGAATGAACTAACTGTCTGTCGCTGGGAAGAAGTTTATTTTGGTGAAAAATAGCAGATTTTGATGTGTATATTATAGGAAAGTTAATAATATTAGATTTAATTTTCTATTATTCACTTTTAAAATAAAAGCACAATTTATATTAGCTATTTCTATTTAATTTAAATTAAATAAAGAAAATTAGCTAAATTCTTTAAATATTAAAAAAATTAATATAAAAAAAAATATTTAGTAAAATTTTAATTAAAAAAATTACAAATATATAAAAACTCAAATAATGTAGATTTAAACCATTTAAATAACATCTCAAAAGTCATAGCAGGGTAGCTGTACCGGAAGGTGCTGCTGAAAAATATAACACTTTATTATTAAATAAACCCCACTTTCAATATAATTTTTATTTTATTCTTTTATTTATATTTTTATAAATCTTTTTGATTCTAAATTTTTAACTCTTCAATCTTTATGATTATTAAATTTTATCAATCTTTTTATTTTTTTTAAGATTAAAAATTATTATTAAATAAAAATAAAATTTTAAAATAAATTCCAATTTTTCCTATATAAAAATTTGATTATAACTTAATATAATCTTAGATTTAAGTTTAAATTTAATTCTATTTTAATTTAAATTTTATAAAGGATTAGTTTACATTGGTAAGTTAGAATAATTGCTAATTGTTTGAGTTTTACTCTTGTGCGTTCGAATCGCACCTATTCCGTTTGTAATTTTTATATGTCATTTCTAGTTCCCCTCTTAAAGATAATATTAATTATTTATTAAAAATTTATAATTTAAAATGTTAATTATTTCTAAAATAAAATTTTTATTGAATACATATGAAAATTACAAAATTTTATTGAATTATAAAAAAAAATTTAATAAAATTAAACCTAATTTTAAATTTTAATAAAATTGAATCTTAAATTTTAAGATTAGATAATAAATATATCGTAAAAGGTTTTCCCTTAGATATGGTTACTAATTAAATTTTAATATACCACTCTTCAAAGTCTGGTCTTATAAAAAAATGATCTGATCTTTAACTTTATTTATTATAGGATTAATAGGTTTTATATTAAACAGAAAAAATATAATTCTTATGTTAATTTCAATTGAAATTATGTTATTATCAATTACAATTTTAATTTTACTTAATTCTTTATATTTTGATGACAGTATTGGTCAAATATTTGGAATATTCATTATAGCATTAGCTGGTGCAGAATCTGCTATTGGTTTAAGTATTTTAGTTGCTTATTATCGATTAAATGGACATATCTCCTTAACAAATTCCAAAAACATGGAATAAACTATAATATAATGTATTTAACTTTATTAATATTACCTTTACTTGGTTCTATTTTTTCTGGTTTTTTAGGTAGAAAATTAGGAATCACTGGATCTCATTTTATAACAATATTTTGTCTTATTTTAACTTCTATTTTAGCTACTTTCGCTTTTTATGAAGTAGCTCTTTGTTCAAACCCAGTTACAATATATTTAACTAGTTGAATAAATTCTGAACTTTTAAATGTTTCTTGGGAGTTTATGTTTGATCAATTAACAGTAAGTATGCTTATACCTGTTTTATATATTTCAACAGTTGTTCATATTTTTTCTGTGTCTTACATGAAAGGTGATCCTCATAATCAAAGATTCTTTTCTTATTTATCATTATTCACCTTTTTTATGATTATTTTGGTAACAGGAGGTAACTATCTAATTATGTTCATTGGTTATACCCAGCCCTAGTACTTTTACTTAAATTTAAAACTAGAAAAATTATCATTTGCTGGAACACTTTAATAAAGTAATCAGCAGGTATTTAAATAATATAAATTTAATATATTTATAACCTCAGAGACAAAATTTAATACAAATTTAAAAAGATTATTTCAAATTTGATGATAGTGTCCAATAAAAATATTTCTAAATATTTTAATAAATTTATAAATATTTTATAATATTGAATAGCGTATATTCTAAAAATTATTTTAGCTAATTTAATTATATTTATTAAGGATTTTTTAAATTCTACTTTTCTTGTATACTTTTTCTTTTTATAGTAATTTAGTTTGTTATGTTGATAATTTAATTAATTTTAATAGTATTATTCCAGAAATATTTACAATCAAAACAAAATAGTTGGTAATAAAATTAAATTATCTAAACTTGACAGAGCAGCTATTTTTTAATTAAATAAAAATTAAATTATTATAAGAACTAATTTAGATGATGTTTGGCTATAAATAAAACTATTCCTAATACAAGATTAAGATTTTATCAAACTTTCCCTACATATGCTTCCTATTTAAATTTTTTATAATTTAACAGGATCTGGCCCTAAAGTTTTAATTTTATAAATAAACCTGACCCTACAATTAAAATTTTATTTTAGTGTTGCTTTTAAAACTTAAATTTTACCTTATTTAAATTATTATTACAACTTATTTTATTTAAATGGAATTAAAAAAGACCTAAAAATATTGCTGAATTATTAACACTTAGATCATTAGTAATTTTATTTTTTTAAGAAGGAAGAAAAAAAGTTCAACAATCAAACAATATTTGAAAAAACAATATTACACTTACAATGAAATTACTATTTTACAAGAAGCATTAAAATTTAAATTAAATACAAGATATTTAACAAAATATAAATTTGTAAGAAATAGTTTTACCTTATACTCATTACTCATTACTCATTTTTATATAAAATTTAATAATATAAATTTAAAAATCTTAGATATATTTATTTGTGGGAAGGAATTGGTGTTGTTTCCTTCTTATTAATCAATTTTTGATATACTAGATTAGCCGCTAATAAAGCAGCTATCTTAGCCTTTACTCAAAATAGAGTAGGTGATATGTGTTTAAGTTTAGGTTTTTTTGCTATGATTTTTTTATTTGGTACTTTGGATTTCGATACTATATTTAGTATTGCTCCCTATATGAATAGTACATCTATAACTATTATTAGTTTACTATTATTAATAGGAGCTATGGCTAAATCTTCTCAAATATTTTTACACAATTGACTACCGGGTTCAATGGAAGGTCGATTAAATAAAGATTACTTTTTAATATTAATTAAACCTTTAAATACTTTATGTTTCAAAATTATTTTTAATACAAATTTTACTTTTTTAATTGATTTAAAATTTTCTATTTCTATTAAATCTTATTCAACAAAAGTCTAGAGATAACAAAGGTAGATTTATTTCTGCTTCCCTTGATAACAAACTTGTTGGTGAACCTCTACCTAAAGATTTAAAAGAGGCTTTAATCGGAGATTTACTAGGAGATGAACATTTGCGATTTACTATTCATTATAGAGACGGATCATAAATTCCAAAAGGAAAAGCACTTTATGTAATGACTTTAAAGGATTATGATTATGTTTATTACTTATGAAGTAAAGTATAAGCTCCAATAAGTGCAACTACTCCTATTAGAGGTTGACCGAATCTTGAAACAGGTAAAATCCCAACCCAATATTCCTTTAATACTAAATCTTTTCCATCTTTAACAGAAATCCTCAAAGAGTGGTATGTTTTAAATCCAATCACTACAAATTATGTAAAATTTGTTCCTCTTAATATTAAAGACACACTAACTGAAAAAGGTATAGCTTAATTATAATTATAATTATTAATGGGAGATGGTTATTGAAATAATATAAATAATACAATTTGGATTAGCACCGATAAATTTACTTTACAAGAAGTTGAACTATTAATAAATACTTTAAATTCTAAATTTAAATTAGATGTTACTCTTAGCAAAAGAGTAAGAGCCAATAAGGTAGTTTGTTGTAGAATAAGAATTAGTTCTAAAATTAATAATATTAAAATTTTACAAAATTTAGTAAAAACTTATTTTATACCTTCAATGTTATATAAATTAAATTTATCACAATAGTAAAATTTTTCTAAGAATTTTTAATAAATATAAGATTATAAGGAAAATTAATAATTAGAAGTGTCGTAGGGCCTTCTTTAAATCTTAATATATTCTGGGAACTCTAAATTATTTTAATAACTAAAATCTTTAGTTTAAAATTTAAAAATAAGTTTGTAGATAACCAGTAGGGTTTTAATTAAATAAAATTAAATTAAATTAAATCCTCAGAGACATTACTTAAGACTTTTTAAATAATTAAATAAAATATTTTTATATTTGTTTGGTTTATTAAAAAGAAGATCAAGTCCAAAAGTAATTTAAATTTTTATTAACTTAACAATATAAAATTTATTACTACTTAATTTGGCCTACTCCTGTTTCATCTTTAATTCACGCTGCTACTCTTGTTACTGCAGGTTTATATTTACTAATGAGATCTTCTCCTATTTTAGAATATAGTTCTACAGCTTTATTTATAATAACAATAATAGGATCTTTAACTTCATTTTTTGCAGCTTCCACAGGTTTATTACAAAATGATATTAAAAGAATAATTGCCATGAGTACAATCAGTCAACTAGGTTATATGGTAATGGCAATTGGTCTTAGTCAATATCATGTAGCTTTATTCCACTTGATGAATCATGCGTTCTTTAAAGCTTTGTTATTCCTTTCAGCTGGAAGTATAATACATTCAATGGCTGATAATCAAGATCTTAGAAGATACGGTGGTTTAATTAATTTTTTACCATTTACCTATACTGCTATTTTAATAGGTTCTTTAAGTTTAATGGCGTTACCTTGGTTAACAGGATTTTATTCTAAAGATTTAATTCTTGAATTAGCTTTTGCTCAATATGAATTTAAAGGTTATTTAGCTTGAATTTTAGGTACAATAACAGCTATGTTTACAGCTTTTTATTCTTTTAGATTAATTTCATTTACCTTTTTAGGTTACCCTAATTCAACAAGAAAAAATTATAATAATGTGCATGAAGCTGATATATATGTTATAATTCCTTTAGTTTTTTTATCTTTATTTAGTATATTTTTTGGTTATTTTGCCAGTGATTTATATATAGGTTTAGGTTCTGATTTAATGGGTGCAAGTTTATTCCAACACCCTAATAATATTACTTTAATTGAAGCTGAATTTAGCCTGCCTATTTTAATCAAATTATTACCAGCTATTTTAACAATTTTAGGAGCATTATCTGCAATTATATTATATCATAATTATTTTTTATTTTTATTTGAATTAACTGAAAATAAAATAGGTAGAAGCTTATATATTTTCTTAAATGGTAAATATCTTTTAGATGTAATTTATAACAGATATATAATTAGATCAGGACTAAATTTAGGTTATAATTTAAGCAAAATATTAGATCGAGGTGTCTTTGAATACTGTGGTCCTTTTGGTATAAGTTTACTTTTAAGCTCAATAAGTAATAAATTATCAAAATTAGATAATAGTTTAATTACAACATATGTTATAATTATTATAATTAGTCTTTTGGTGTTATTATTTATTTCTTATTTAATAAGTTTTTAATTATTCTTTTCCCAATAGAATACTAAATAATTATTATTTCTTTTATTTTTAATAATCTAAATTTAAATCCTACATCGTCCTTGTTCTTTAGGAAATAGAAATTAGGATTTAGGAATTAGGGATTAAGATTTAGGATTTAGGAAGAGGTAAAAACTAAAGTATTAATTTTACCCTTTACTTTTTTCTTCTATAACACTCAATTTATTTTATAAATTTGTATGTGTGTTAAAGCCAAAAAAATGTTTATGGATAATTTATTATAATATAATTAAATAAAAATTTTCAAATTAATCCCTACTTATAATTTAATAAAAATAATATTTACAATTTTATTTAAAAATTTTAAAAATAAAAAAAAGTATAAATCACAAAATCTATTATTAAATAAATTTACTTATGATTCAAATTTAAATAATTACTGAAGATATGATTTAAGTGATATTCTTATCTTTTTCCATAATATTTGGTGAAATTCAATTTTATTATTATTTTATAATTATAATTTAAAAGTATGAGGTGGTAGAAATACTGTAAATAATACAAATAAATTTAGATTAAAAGTTTATGTTATACAACTTTTAGGAGGTTTATAATATGCTTAATAGAATTAAAATTTTATAACAGTCACACAAAGATCATTATATAATAAATGATAAAATATTTAATAATATAAAAACTTTAGGTAAATAAATATTAAATACTGACTCCAAAACAAAAGATTTAATAAATATTAACAATATATTAAAAATTATATTTGGAGATTTTATAAGCAAGTTAGATTTAATTAAAGAATTAACTGAAAATTTATAATAATTAATTTTAGGTTGTTGAATCTAATAAAAGAATAATAATTAATTATTAATTTAATTTAATTTATAAATAACAATATTTTAAAAGAAGAGTTATTAATTAATAAATTTTAAAAATAATTTAATTAATAAATTTAATAAATAATATAATTAAACATATTAAATAATAAAGAAATTTTAATAAATATAAAATATTTATTAATTATAAAAATTAAATTTAAAAATAATTTATTTATAAAAAATAATATTAAAAATATAAAATTAAAATAATCATAAAATAATTTATAATTTTTATAAAATAAAATTGATATAAAAATAAATGATAAAATATTTGCAATTACAAAATTTATAAAAAAATTTACAAAAATTATAAAATAAATGATAAAATATTTAAAATATATAAAATATTTACAAAAAAATATTAAGAAAGGATAGAAATAAATATATAAATAAATAATTAAATAAAATATTATAAAAATATATTAAGAAAAGGATAGAAATAAATATATAAATAAATAATAGTTAATAAATAAAATATTATAAAATAAAATAAAATAAAATAATAAATATGAAAATGTTATAATATATAATTAATATAAATAAATAATTATAATTTAATAAAAATTAAGTGTATGTTATTATAAAATAAAATAAAATAATAAATATTAATATTTAATTAAAAATATTCTTTATATAAAAATATTAATAAATTTATATTTTTATATTATTTAATTATGTAAACTAATTATATGTTGAAAACCAATAATTTAATCTAATAATAAAGGATTAATAATATTATATAATTTAATTAAATTTTATTTTATAAATTAATAATATTAATAATATTCATAAATTTAATAATATTAATAATAAAATTAAGTTATAATAGAATAATATTAATAATAATAATAATTTTATTTATTAAAACAATATTAATATTTATTAAAAAATAAATATTTGTATAAAAATTAATAATTTATTTAATAAAACAATGATAGTATTGGAAATAAAATTTAAATAATAAAATAACATTATAAGTATTGTTATTAAATAAATATTAATAAAGTTAGAATAAAAAATAGAAAAAATAATATAGTATTAAAAATAAATATTTAAACAAAGAAGAAGAAATAAAATTTTTAATTCTTTCAATAAATTTAAAGAATAATAAAATTATCAATAATTACAATTTTTATTAATAATATTAAGTAAAATTTTAAGTAATAATTAAATTTAATAAATTATTATTTATAGTTAAAAAAAATTAAATTTCTCAATAAATAAATAAAGGTTGAATAATTTATAATTTTTATTTTTATTAATTGAGTACTAGGGTTGATCTTGAAATTAAATCAAATTTTAATCAAATTTTAATCTTAAACTAAAAAAATAATTTAAATATAATTAAAAGAATAATTATTTATATCTTTTTATAACTTTAAGAAAAAATTTTATTTAATTTTTTTTATACAAATAATAAAATAATTTTGATTTAAAAAAAGGTGATAATTAAAAATAAGTTCCATTATTGGTTTATGAGTAAAGTTTTTATTTTATTTTTATTTATTTTAAAATTTTTTATTTTATTAATTACTTTATAATTAATCACTAATAATTAACAATAAATAAAATTTTATATAATAAGTGTTATTATTGAAATTATGTTTTATTTAACTAATTTTATTATTATACTTTTTAAATTTTAAAATAAAAATTTTTCTATCTAAAAAAACACAATCTTTATTTCTAATAATTATTATTATCTGTCTCTATTATTAATAATTTTTATTAAAATTTGTATTATTTGAACTATATTAATTTTTATATTATTTATTAGATTTAATATTAAATTATAAATATATTTAATTTTATTTTTTATTAAACAAAAAAATGATTTAAATTTAATCTTATTATTTTTATATATTTTTGTAATAATACTTTGTATTATTTAATGTAATTTTGTAATTTTTCTATTTTCTGGGTCTATAATTAAATCATTTTAATAATATACTTTAAATGCTGAATATAATATTTATATTTTATAGTATCATAAATTATAAAATTTAAATCTCATTTGATTGGATACAAAAATTAATTATATTATCACTAAATAAAAAAATATTCATTTAATTTTATCCTATTTAACTCTAAGTTATTTAAAAATATATTTATTTTTAAATATTATTAAAATATTAATTAAGTATACTTTATAATAAATATATTTATAAAAAAAATATTTAATAAAACTTTAATAAATTTTCAAATCTTAAATTTTATTATAAGGATTTTTATGTTTATTTATAATTAAAATAATAAATAAATAAAGAATATAATTTAAATTTTATTTTTAAATTTTTGTTCTTATTATATCTAAGTATATTAATTATAAATTTTATTATTATTTTTATTTTTCTGCTATAGCACTCAATCTTTTTATAGAAAATTTAACCATCAAAACAGTTATATATTAAGTAATAAATTAAATTTTAATTAAAATAAAAAGGGCTGTTGCCTGAATGGTAAAGGGGATTATCTGTAAAATAATTGATCATATTGATCAGGAGAGGTTCGATTCCTTTACAGCTCATAAAAACAAATTTTATTGTTATCTTTATAATACAAACATTTATTTAACAAAATAAATAACAAAAAATAAATAACAAAAAATAAATAAAGAAAAAAATAAGTAAATAATAAGAAAATAATAAAAATAAAGCATACTTAAATTAAAAAATTAAATATATTATTTTTTTATTTTAATTAAAAGAGTAGAGTTTCTTTAATATATAAAGATATAAGGAATACAGGATTAATGATTTTATTTAGTATATCCCACCTATTCAAACCAAAAAGGGATGATGTCAGTACAAGGAGAATACTTGTAATAAATTATTAAATATATTGTAAATTATTTAATAGTTGGCCACCTGGATAATATAATAATATAATAATATAATAATAAATATAATATTTAACGATATAATTTATTATGAGTAATAAGGATATAACATTGGGATAGAATTATTAACATCTAAACATAACGAATACTCTTAATAAGATTTAATTTAGAATATAATAGAATTAATATTTAAACCTAGAAGTAACAATTAAATTACTTACAATAAACAAACATAGACAAGTAGTCCTTAACTTACAACTTTTATTAGAAAAGAGATAGAGGAAAAGAAAAGAAATAAAACATATAAATAAACAAATCTAAAAAAAGAAAATTATTTTATTGGAATTAAATAATAAAATTATAACAAAAAAGTTAAAACAAAAACAAAACAAATAAACTCAGAATATTAATTATATCAAATATTACAAAAACACACAAAAACACACAAAAAACACAAAAAAACACGAAAAATTGACAAAAATACAGTTACCTGTTTGAATGAAAAAACGGAAAAACTAGGACCCTATTAGAGAAATATAAATTTTTAAAATTCTTTTAGTTTAATCTCTCTCCTGGAATTTAATAAATTAAATTAATATAAAAAAAAATATTTAATTTAAAATACTATAGAGTTTAAAGTATTAAAAAAATACTCTATTAGATATAAATAAAAAAACAAATAAAAATGAAATTAAAATTCATAAACAACTCAATATTAGCAAAACAATTTTAAATTATCAAGACATGTTAACAAAAAATAATAACAAATTAGTATCAACAAACTTATCTGAATCACAAGTATTAGATTTATATAATAAAAAATATAATCTTACAGAATTCGATATTTATAAATACATTATAGCTTTAGATTACATTATAGACTCATTAGGATGTAGTAGAGATACTTTAACAGAAGGTATTAGCCAAGATAAAAATAAGTATAACAATATTCTAATAGATTTATTTTATCAAAACTTAGATAAATCTTTTACTAGTGAAAATCCTATCTCAGTAGTATTTGGTATAAAAGATTTAGGACAAGGAGTTATAAGAGATTTAACAATACTAGAAAAACAAAATAATCTGTTTTTATCAGATTATGAAGCATCCGAATCCTTCGCTATGAATTACTGGACCGAAGAGTATGAATTGTTTAAATCAGAATATAAAAACTATTCAGGTAACTCATACACATACTTTATATTTAAACTACTAATAAAACTATTTTTAACCGAAGTATATTTATATAGCAGTAATGGTCAAATTTGAACTTATAAGGAGTTAATAGATTCATATCAAATATTTATAATAAAACATCCTAATCCTCTGTCCGTAAAACCACTAAACCAAAAAATATTAGATGGTGACATCGAAAAAATAAAATACAGTTGTATTAAGGTAGTTGAACCTTGTGATATAAATCATTTTTCATTACTACACTTAAAATTAAAATTACTAAATATTAATACAAGCGGAGATTTTATTACAATGTACGATTCTATAATTGAAAAAGAATTATATTCGTTTTGAGATTATAATCAAGCTTCAGACAATATAGAGTTTATACAAGAAAATAAATTTAAATAATTAAATGATATTAATAAAAATTTTTACCTAATTAATATAGGTTATTATTAGAATAAGAGTTAAATCTAATATGTAAAATTTCTCTTGTTAGATATAAAAATAAATTCCATTAATAATATCAAATGAATTCAAATATAATTAAATGAGTCCCAATTAATAATAAAATTTTAATAAAATATTTAGTAAACAGTAAATCAATTACTTTACAATACTATTTAAATTGAATAAAAAAATTAGATCAAAATACTTTAGAAATATATTCAGGAAAGTGAGATTCTCATCTTAAATATAGAAGATCATATGGAAAAGAATTATTAAAATTAGATTCGTCTTTTTACACTAACAGGAATGTTTGAAATGATTTTATTTTTTCTGTTGAAGATCTTTTAGGTTCTAATATTTCTTTTGATCCTTTAAGTATGAATACAACTTTATGTTTAATAACTTTACTAAAATTATTTTGACGAAATATAGTAATAAAATTGGACTTTAATACTATAATTAAAGTCCAATTAAGAATACAATTAAAACAAAGTAATAACTCTTATAAAACTATAATAAGATCCTTAAGTAAAATGCAAATAATAATGAAAGGTGATTATACAGAATTATATCAGGTCTTAAAAAGTGGATTAAATATATTAAGTGAAGAGTATGAAAACTTCAATGTTTCTAGTTTTATTTTATTTTATAGTATCAATCATGATAATAGTATCTTAAATAAAAGTATTTTAATTTCCAGTGAAACTAAATCAAATTGAAATAAAGAAAGTAAGATTAAGAATAAAAATAAATTAAAAATAAATTATAAGAATCTACCTAATACTACAAATTTATTAGAATGAGGAGAAATTAAAGTTATTAAAGGTAATTATCCTTGTAAGGATAATTTTTTAAATAAAGTATTAATTAAGACAAAGTTTTTAAATAGAAAAGAAAATTTAATAGAAATAATAAATTTTTATTCAATTACAACTAAGATTTTATTTACAGATAGAGGTGAGATATTAATCCAAAATTCAAGTATTGTGGATAATACTTATAGTAAGGTTTATTTTAATTTTATAGATATCCTATATGACAGAGCTAAACCTAAGTCATTTGTAAGAATTTATGATAATAGTTTATTTGTTTATGAAGACGGAGAAATAGTTTATTCTCAAAGACGTAAAAAAGCTAGTTATTTTAAAACGATCAAAAAAGATAATTCATTATCTAATAATTTTATAACTATGGATTTAGAAACTAAGAATATTAAAGGTGTATTAGAACCGTATTGTGTATCAATATTTGATGGAAAAGTTTCTTATTCTTTCTATATTACAAATTATGAAAACTCTCCAGATTTAATGATGAAAGCGGCACTAAATTTTATATTAAAAAGAAAATATAATAAAAATAAAATCTATATTCACAATTTTTCACATTTTGATGGAATTTTCTTGATGAGAGTTATAAGCGAAGTTGTAGGTGTTTCAAATATTAAGCCGATTATTAGGGATAATAGGATAATAAGTGTCAGATTAAATTTTTATAATAATTATTATGTAGAATTAAGAGATTCTTATTTATTGCTAAACTCCTCACTGGAAAATTTAGGTAAAACTTTAACATTAAATAAAGGTAAATATGAAAATAAATTATCTTTCCCTTATAAGTTTGTTAATGAACCTGATGTAAATTATGATTATGTAGGTGAAGCTCCAGGATTAAAATATTTTGACGATATAGATTCATATACAAAATTTTTAGATACTTTAATCAGTGAAAACTTAAGTAAATGAGATTTAAAAAAGGAAACTATTAGGTATTGTGAGCAAGACTGTAAAACTTTATATTATGCAATACTAAATTTTAGTAAAGAAATATTTAAAGAATTTAGAGTGGATGTTTCACATACTCCTACAATATCTTCTCTAGCTTTTAGAGTGTTTAGAACTAATTTTTTATACTCTTTTAAAAAATATTTATTAAAAGTATGACAGATTCAAAACACTACCACCTAAAAATGGACCGTAAATCCACCGATGAATAATGGGAATTATTTAATTAATTTAATACTATTAATACTATTATTAATACTATTATTAATACTTTATTTAAAATAAAAAAGATTAAATAAATTATAAAGATATAAAATAAAAAGGACGTGTGGTAGAGTTGGTTTAATACGATCGTCTTGAAAACGATTACTGAATAAGTCGTGAGTTCGAATCTCACTATGTCCGGAATATATATTAAATTAGATGTAAAAATAAAAATTTTAATCTTTTTAATCTTTTTTATCCTCTAAATCTTCTTAATTTAATTTTATCTTTAATTTATTTTTATTTTTATTTTTATCTTTAGGTTGAACCAAAAAAAGATTACGTTTCATTAATTTTAATTTTATAAATAGTAATATTTAAATATAAAATAAATAAAAATATTTAATTTATTTGCAATTAAAAATAACTTAAAAAAAGCACATTATCAATTTAATTTAATTAATTAAAAGAAGACAAATAATTAATATTAAATTTATAAATTAAACTTTTTTATTTTCTATTGTCAAATTATTGCATAATAAGCTTATTATTAAATATTAAATTAAGAAAAAATTTTAAAATTTTCTTACTTGATCTTAAAAACATACCAAAATAAAGCATATAAACATATTTTGCATTTATTAAAGTATATAAACATATCTTGCATTTAAAATTTACAACTAAAGCTCATGATTTAAGGGTAGAATAATTTCTTGATAAGGAATATGTAGAAGTTCGAATCTTCTTGAGCTTATATATTACAATTACAATTACAATTACAATTACAAACATTAACAAAATTTTAAATAAATAAGATTATTATAAAAGAAACAAACAAGGTTATATTATTATTTCTTTATTTATTTTAATTTATTTTTTATTTAATTTTAAATTTAAACAAATTATTTTAATTTAACCAAATACTTGCTTCTATTAATAGTTAATAACTTTTTACCTAAAAATTTAATTTTGTTTTTAAAAAAAGCCATATAAACACTATTACTTTTCTTTAAACCAATCTTTTATTTTCTAAATTTTAAAATAAATAATAAAAATGTTTTTGTCTGGTGATTATAATATCTAGAAATCCGAACACCAAATACCACCACCAACCTCGATCTAGTATAAAACTTATTAATATATCCAAACATATCCTTATAAAAGATTATAAATAAATTATTATTTTCAATCTAAATTTAAATTAATATTTTTCTACCTCTACTTCTACCTCTTTTTATTTTTAAAAAACAAAAACAAAAATAAGAACAATAAAAACTTAATAAAATTTTAATCTCCAATCCTCATTTTTATTTTCGGTATTGAAATTATTAAAAAAATATTTAGATATTTAAAATTTTAATATTAGTCTAATAATAGAGGGTTTACTCTTAATATTTTTAAATGGGAAAAGTTTTAATTAAAGATTAAAGTACTAAATTTATATATCTTTTAATTAAAATTTAATTAAAAGATATTGTTAAAAGATATTTTTAATTATTTGTCTTATGTATTAATTTATTTAAAAAGAGCTAATAGGTTTTAATATAACCTAAATTTATATCAAGTTTTTGTAAGCTATGCCTCAACTTTTACCTTTTTATTTTTTAAATCAACTATCATTTTCTATTTTTACTTTAATTGTATTAATTTTTATTTTCTCTAAATTTATTTTACCATTATTTACTTTTCAACAAGTTGTACGTATGTATATCACTAAATTAAGTAAAATATCTTAATTTATATTCACTTTGTTTTATCCTAAAATAAACTTAAATTAACTTTAATTTGAAGTTTTATTTTTTTAATCTAATATTGACTTAAATCATTTATTCTAAACTAAAATTCAAATACACTACGCAAATAATTGTTACCAAGTATATTTTTCTTTGTTTTATTTTTTATTAGTTTAAATTATAAAAAAATAATAAATATTATAAAGTATAATTATACTTTTTAATACTTATTCAATATTATAATATTTAAATCATAAAATATAAAAATAAATAAATAATTTTTTTGGATTTTAAATAGACTAAAACTTTAATATATTTTTTAATTAATAAAGTTTTATATACTTTTTTTATATATTTTAATTACAGTATTATTTTATAATATAAATTTAATAGGCCAATTCTTTAAGTATTATCAAATAAAAGTATATTTATATATTTATATTATTATGTTCATTAATTCTCCTTTAGATCAATTTGAAGTTGTAAGTCTTTTAGGATTTTCTTCTGCTTTAATTGGAAATTTTCATATTTCATTAACTAATTTTGGTTTATATTCTCTAATAATTTTATTTATTGTTATAGGTTTACATTTTTTTAGTAATAATGAAAATTCACTTATACCTTCAAAATGATCTATTTTTTTTGAAAGTATATATGTTACAGTTTTATCAATGGTAAAGAGCCAAATAGGTTCTAATCATGAAATATTTTTACCTTTAATATATTCATTATTCTTTTTTATTTTAATTTCTAATTTAGTGGGAAATATTGTATATAATTTTGCCATCACTACATCTGCAATACTTACATTAGGTTTAAGTGTTATTATTTTTTTAGGTTTTACAATATTGGCTGTATCTATTCATAAATTTAAATTTTTTGGTACTTTTGTTCCAGAAGGTTGCCCTTTACCTCTAGTTCCATTATTAGTTTTAATTGAATTAGCATCATATTGTTCAAGAGCAATTTCTCTAGGAGTACGATTATTTAGTAATATTACAGCAGGACATGTTTTAGTTTCAATATTATCTAATTTCTTACTTAAATTAATAAATGGTGGGCTTATACTTTTTATCTTGACAATAATTCCTTTTACTTTATTTTTAGCTATCCTTTTTTTGGAACTTACAGTTTCATTTATTCAAGCTTATGTGTTTACACTTTTGACTTGTTCTTATATCAAGGGAGCTATATATTTACATTAATTAATAATTACCTTTCAGGTTTACAATTGAATGATTTATTTTATTTAAACTCAATGTTAGTTCTTAATCAGATTAGAGAAATTAGTACCAATAAAAATTATTTAAATTCTCAAATTAATCCTTGATACATTACAGGAATTACTGATGGAGACGGAAATTTTAGTTTCTCTATAATTAAAACTAGATCTACAAAAAATTTAAATTGGAATGTTCTTTTAAATTATAATCTAACTGCAAGTGATAATCCTGCAAATTTAAAAATGCTTAAATAAATAAATAAATATTTTGGAAACATTGGGATTATTATTAAAGTTCCAAATGAAAATACTATTATCTTAAGAATGAACGGAACTACTAAATGTTTAATTGTGAGAGATCACTTTTTAAAGTATCCTTTGTTAACTTATAAATTAGTTTATTTTAAATTGTGGTCTATTGCTTTAGATTTAACTCTAACAAGAAAAAATATTAGTTACTTAGAGTGACAAGCTGTTCTATTAAAAATAGTTAGTTTAAAAGCTCATTTATTATAAAAAAAAGAAGGTTTATCTAATAAATTATTAGAAAATTTTCCTAACTTTATACCTATTGAAACACCTTTATATGAACCTAATTTAGAGTTAATAAATTTATTTTTATTATGTGGTTTTATTAATGCTGATGGTAGTTTTTCTTTGTTAACTAGAAAAGTAAATAAAGGTTCAAAACTAGGTGAAAGAGTTGACTTAGAAATAAATATTGTTCAACATGAAATAAGTTTAATAGTTTTATTAGAAATAGTTAAATTACTAGGATTTGGTTTAGTAAGAAAAAGATCAGATAAAGATGCCTATAGGCTTAGAGTTACTTCTTTAAAAAATATAAATAAATTTATTAAACTTTTAGATAAAACCACGTTCTTAGGTGCTAAGGCATTAGATTATGTAGACTTTAAAAAAGGTCTAGAATTAATTAACAATAAAAAACATCTTACACCTAAAGGATTAGTTTCAGTTAAAGAAATTTCAAATAATATGAACTCAAAAAGAACTAAATACACTTAAAAAATTTCAAACTAAGAACAAACTACCAAATATTTACTCTTAAACCTTAATTGCCACTTACTTTAATCTAATCCCCTTTTTTTTAAAGAGTTTTAATAATCATTACCATCAAAACTTTTTTTAATTTTATTTTAGTATACTTTAAATTTTTATTTAACTTTAACTTTGTATTTACTTTTTACTTTTTACTTTTTACTTTTTACTTTTTACTTTTTACTTTTTACTTTTTACTTTTTATTTTCTTTTCATTTTTTTAAATTTTAAGGTTTTCAGCTTATGTTTTTCGGATTATCTGTTATGTTTTTCTTATTTTATGAGTCTGTTTTATTTTAATTTTTTGCTTAAATTTTAATTTGCTTTTGTTTTGCTTTAATTAAACTTAAATTTAAATAAAAAAAATAAAATTTATAAAGTATAAGTATATTTTTTTTTCTTATTTTAAAAGATTTTAATAAAATGATCATCTTTTTGATCCTTTTAAGTATATTGTGTAAGTCTTTACCTTGGTTTAAAAACAATTTATCAAATTTAAGTTTTATTAGACTGAGTTGTTTAAGTATTTTTTTTAGTATTTTTTTAATAGGTAACATAATGAATATAAAAAATATTGGAACAGGAATAAGTATTTATAATGGTTTTGTAAATATTTCTTATTATAATCAAATAATAGAAATGTTTATATACTTTATAGGTTCTTTAATTTTATTTTCATTAATTCCAAATAAAATAAAATTAAATGATAATGCAAGACCTGAAAATATTTCTTATTTAGGAATACAGGCTGGTTGATTATTTAACTACCCTTTAATTATTTTGTTTAATTTATTAGGTGCTTCTTGTTTAATCACTTCTTCTGATTTATTATTTTTATATATTTCTATTGAATTACAATCTTTCTCTCTTTATATACTTTCAAGTTTAAATAAAAACTCTATTCCAGCTACTGGAGCAGGTTTAAAATATTTTTTAATTGGTGGATTAGCTTCTTGTTTTATATTATTAGGTATAGGTTTAATTTATAGTTCTACAGGACTTACTCAATTTGAGTCTTTAACTATGTTAGCCTTTCCTAATATTAATTATAATTCTTTAAATTTAATATTTAGTCAATCAAATTTTAATTTATGATTAGAAAGTGGTATAATATTTATTGTAACAGGTTTATTAATTAAGTTAGGTTCTGCACCTTTCCACCAATGAGCTCCTGATGTGTATGATAAAGTGCCTACAAAAGTAACTATTTGATTAATTTTAATTCCTAAACTATCTATATTTCTGTTATTATTTGAATTATTTAATATTTTTTTAGTATCAGGTAAATCCTTTTCTGAAGATTATTTATTCCTACACCTACAAGAATCTTTATCTACATTTGATTCTTATTTATTTGGAAGTCAACAGTGGTTACCAGAAAATGGCACAATCTTAATAGATAGTGTTAATAAATTTACTCCTGATTCAATTTCAATTACAAATGATAGATTGAAATTTACTTCTTCTGAAAATTTTTATTTACCACAAAATCTTTTAATTTTAAGTTCTTTAATTTCTTTTATTATTGGTTCTTTATTAGGACTATCACAAGTTAAAATAAAACGGCTACTAGCTTTTAGTACTATTTCTCACATAGGGTTTTTACTATTATCTTTATCTATAAATACTGAAATTTCAATAGAATCTTTCTTCTTCTATTTAATTCAATATACATTAACAAATCTTAATATTTTTTTAATATTATTGGCTTTTGGTGAAATATTAGATCCTTTATCTTATTTAAAAGGTTCATTAACAAATACTATTATAAAGAATAAACAAATTAATAATAAGGAAGCAAACATTACACTATCTTATTCTGAATTAGATTTAGATAAAAATAGTAGTGAAAGGTTAGCTAAAGATATTAATTTTATTTATGAGTTAAAAGGTGTATTTAATATAAATCCTATTTTAAGTTTATCATTAGCTATATGTCTTTTCTCAATGGCAGGTGTACCTCCTCTGCTAGGTTTCTTTGCAAAACAACAGGTTCTGTATGCCTCAATATCTTCTGAATTTATATTCTTGTCTTTTGTAGCTATTATAATGAGTGTTATAAGTGCTTACTACTATCTTAAAATAATAAAAGTTTCACATTTTGAAAAAGTATCTGATGTAAAATATAAAGACTCCTTAACCTTTTTAATTAATCATGCTATTATAAAAGATATAAACAATTTAGAATTAAAAAAAGAAAATAAAGTAAATTATTTTAGTTTAGGTTCAAACCTAGATACAGAAATTCTTTCTAATGGAATTACTTTTTTAATTTCATTATTAACCTTAATTATAACTCTATTTATAATTAAACCTAATTTATTATTAAATAGCACTCACATTTTAGCTCTAAATATTTTTTATACATAATATTTAACTAAAATGATTTACCCTTTAATAAATCCTACAATAATTACACTCTTTTTAATTTTACCTGTTTTAATATTAATTTTATTAGGTTTAAACTTGTTATTAGCTCCATTTAATCCTGATCCTGAAAAAACTACAAGTTTCGAGTGCGGGTTTTCTCCTATTTATGGTCAAACTAGAAATCCATTTCATATCCAATTTTATTTAGTTGCAATTTTATTTCTGGTGTTTGATCTTGAAATCTTCTTTTTGGTTCCTTTAACAGTTTCATTAAATCAAATATCTCTTTATGGATTTTCAATTTTTGTAGTCTTCTTTTTAATTTTAACTATAGGTTTCGTTTATGAATTAGGTCATAAAGTTCTTGATTTTTCAAATAAAGTTTCTTCTTCTAATTCAACCAAAGCGTCCAACACTTAACAAAACTAATTTAATTAATTTTAATTTGAAATGAGAAACTAAACCACGTTTTTATTCAACTTCTATTGATAAGAAAAATAACCCTACGGTAGTTTATTTAAATGCAGATCTAGATAAAATAAAAATTTTTAAAGAAAATAAACAAAAAAGTGGGTATCAAAAAATTAAACTAAATTTTAATTTAAATAAATTTTTATGTAAAATTAAAAAATTTACCTATTTTTAAATACCAATTATCAAATTTAATTTTTATTAGATTAGTTTTTTAACTACAATTATAAATATTCTCCCCATTTGTTTAACTTTGGACTTTACTTACGATTTGTATTATAAAATTTTATTCCATAACTTTATTTCGGATTCTACTATTTATTTATCTTCTTTTTACCAATAGTACCTTTAATTACTTTTAATTAGTTTAGAATTAAGTAAAAAAAATTATTTTAGAAATTAAAAATAAATCGAGGATATATCGCTTTGTTAATAAAATTAATGGAAATTCTTACGTTGGATCAAGTATAAATTTAGGATCAAGATTTAGATTTCATATTGATTATTATAATAATTATAAAGGGAAATCTATATTTTATAATGCTATTAAAAAATATGGCTTAGATAATTTTAGGTTTGAAATATTAGAATATTGTGAAAAAGATATTTTAATTTTAAGAGAACAATTTTATATTGATTTATTAGAGCCTTTATATAATATATTGAAAATTGCAGGTTCGTCTTTAAGATTAAGTCAGAAAACACTCTCTTTTGTTCAAATCGAAGTGAAGAAACTAAATTTAAGTTGAAAAGTAGAAAACATTCTTTGTTTTGTAATTGAAACAAAAGCAAAAATCAGTGAAATAAGGAAAGGTTCTAATGGTTATTCGGTGGAACTAACTAATGTTACTACAAATGAAAAATTTTTATTTAGTTCTATCAAGCAAGCAGAGGCAGCTTTTAAAGCTGGTGCTTTATCTTAAATTTTAAAAAATAATAAATTATATAAAAATTTATGAAAAATTTCTAAAATATTATAAAAGAAATATCATTAAATAAAATTTCTTTATATGGATTTTAAATTTTCTTAATATTTTTTATCATTTTAACTTTAGGTTCTAATTCTAGTAAAATAGTTAAAAGTTTTTAAATTATAAGTAATTTATAGGTTAAATAAAATTAAAATATTAATTGCAATTTAAATTGTAATTCACAAATTATATAAAAGTTGGTACGTAAATTTGACTCTAAAGCATAAAAAAAGTTTATTGAAAAATAAATTAAAAGTTTATTTTCCTAGTTTAAAATTTAATTACAAAATTAAAATTTCTAAAATTTCTAAAATTTAATAATAAGAGAGGATAAATTTGATTCTTTTTAAATTTTTATTCTTTAGCTTTCTCATAATAAATATCTTAAATATTTTTATTTTTGGAATCCGAATATGATAAATTTGAAATAATTCCTTCTATTTTTAACTGTTATCGTTATCGTCAGTATAAGTACTATAATTTATAAAACAAAACCTAAGTTAAAATAACAATTAAATTTATTTTTATTATTAGAATATAAAATAATGAAATAAATAATCAAGAAATAAATAGAAGAAAAAATTTGTAAAAAACAAAAAAACAACAAAAAAACAAAAATAAATTTTTTATATAGTAATTTGGCTACATTTAAAATTTATTAAATCAGGTACAAACCCTATTGGAGAGATAAAAATTATCTTAAAATAAGTTTATATTTTAAAATCTTTTAGTTTAACTAGGGTAAAATAATGCTATTGCGAAAGTATAGAAATAGGTTCAAATCCTATAAAGATAATAAGAATAAAATTAAATAAATCAATAAGATAATAAAAAATAAATAAATTAAGAAAATATTTTGATTTATAAGATAATTCAAGTTATAACCTCCGTTATATTTGAAAATAAAAATAAATAATATTATTATTGAAGCTTCAAATATAATTAAATTTAGATAAAGATTATTTAAATAAAATAAATTCTTTAGTCTATTAAAATACTTTTTACTTTATAATTAATCTTATTTTTTCTGTTTTGATTATTATAAATATAAATTAAAAAATAAAATAAAAAAGTAATAAAGTAAAATTAAATAAATAATTATAAAATAATAGCTATAACATAAATTTAAATTTAAATTCATTTAAATAATTGGAATTATAATACCAAAGGTTATAATTTAAGCTTGTATATTTTTGTTTCTTTTCTTTCCTTTCGGGAAAATTTTTATTATATATTTATTAAAAGAATGAATAGTTCGTTTAGGGTATAGGAGAGGGTATAATTATTATAAAAATTAAAAATAAAAATGTGCTATGTCTTTATTTAGTATAGCAGCAATAAAATAAATAAATAATTAAATAAATAAATAAATAATTAAATAAATAATAAATAAATAAATAAACAATTATATATGGGAAAATAAAGATAAAATAAAAAAATAAAAATATTTAATTTTAATTAAAAATATAAAATTTTTTTAAAATTTGTTTCTATTTCCATAAGTCTCAATTTAAAAGAAAGTAGGGAATAAAAATAATTTATATTTAGTTTTAATAAAACATGTTTGCGTAACTTAATCGCCGGATTTATAATATACTAAATTGCTCTTAGGATAAAAATGAGACAAAATTTTAATTTATATTCGAATGTAACCTTGTTAACAAATTTAAGAATTAAGTTATCCTATTTTTAGTGAATTAATAAATAAAAAAAAATTTGTTTTATTTATTAATTTATTTATTTTAATAAATTTATTCTTTAAAATAATATTTCAAGATTAATTCTTTTTTGCATTAAAATATATTTTTATTGTACATTGTAATACTCGATACTCGATACTCGATACTCGATACTCGATACTCGATACTCGATACTCGATACTCGATACTCGATACTCGAATAGATTTATTTTAATTCTAATATTATTAATAAAAGTTGTAAGTTAATTTGAATTAGTTCTTAGTTAAAGTTTATTGAAAGAAAATTATTTTTCTTCCTAGTTTATAAATTTATAATTATTAGAATTTAATTACCTTTTCATTTCCCTTATTTTTATCAGGGAGACTTTTAATATAGTTTAAAAAAATTTATATTTGTTAAACTATTTTTAATAATAAATAAATTTTATTTGTTTCTTTATTTGTTTATTTATTTGCCTTTTCTATCATTGTATTTAATTAATTTTATTATTTTTATTAAAATTTATAAAAGAAATAAATGTAATAGAACTATACTAAAGGAAAACAATTAAAAGATCAAATTTAAAATAAATAAAATTATATATTATAAGGGAACACTATTACTATAATTTATAAATAAACAGAATATTATTACTTTATATAGACAGACAATTAGGGTAATTGATAAATTAGTGTCTGTCTATAGCTATAGAGAATAATAAACTTGTTTAGTGTCTGGCCTATCTTTCCTATAGGCAAGATAGGAAAGAATAAAATCACATTCTATTAAATAACTTTAAATAAATTTTATTTAAATTATAAGTAAAAATAAGAAATTATAAATTTTAAATAAATTTAATATTAAATTTACAATGATCAAGAAATTAGTATAATCGAAGATTAGTGTCTGGCCTTGCCTGGTTTTTCTGTCTATTAAGCTATAAGCTATAAGCTATAAGCTATAAGATATAAGATATAAGAGAGACAGAAAAGGAAATAATAATTTCAAATTCTAATTAATTACTTTTTAAATTTAATTATATAAAAGTATGATTATTTCTTTAAATATTTATACACCCACAAAATAAAATTTTACCTTTTTTTTATTTTCTCAATTTCATTATCATTTTCAATCTCTTTCTGCTATAGCACTCAATCTCAATCTTTTTAACTAAAATTTAGAGATTTTTCCTCGATCTCTAGTTGTTGAAAATAAATTTAAACTATAAATTTAAACTATAAAATTAAATTAATCAGGTCATTCATTTAAAAAACAATATAACTAAATTAATTATATACTCAAAATATTTATTAATTTTTTTACTATTTGTTATTTTATATTTTTTGTGCTTGTTCAATGTTTGATGTTTTATGTTCTATGGTAACTTATATCATTAAACCAAAGCATAATTTTTTTATTAAATAAGTATAAATTTAAATTTCTATTTATAAAATACTTATACATTAAATAGGACTAAGACTATTTTTTTTCAAATATATACCTTAAATTTGGTGTTTTATTTTAGTTTATTGTGCTAAACACATATTTTTATTTGAAATTATTTACATACTTCGATACATCTAAATTTTGCAATAAATATTGCTAATAATACTTTAATATCTATACAAAAACATTATTTGTTAAATTTTTCATAACTTAATAATTTATTGATAAACTATTTATATTTATAATTGAAAACCAAATTTTAAATGATTTTAATAAAGTATAAATAGTATTAAATCAATCATATTTAACTAAAATAATTATAACTTAATTCTTTATTTTTAATTATTTAATCTGTACTTTTTGTCATAGAAAATTTTATATTAATTAGTAGAATTTTGTTTAATATTTTTTTAATGTTAAACGTTCTTGTTCTTTTGGAAAGGGAATAAGAGTAAAGTAAAAATTTTCTTCCTCTTTCTGCTATAGCACTCAATCTTTTGTTTTCTCTTTTTAAAAACAAAATTTTTAAATAGTTCATGATCTTAACTTCATGTTACTATAAAATTTTAAAAAGAATTACGAAAAACATTAACTATTAAGTTTATTAGATTTTTAATTTAAATCTTAATTTAATTAATATATATGAGAATTTTAAAGCAAAATCCTTTATTAAGGCTTTTTAATTCCTATTTAGTAGATTCGCCTCAACCTTCGAATATTTCTTATGTATGAAATTTTGGTTCTTTATTAGCTTTATGTTTAGGTATTCAAATAGTAACAGGAATTTTTTTAGTTATGCATTACACACCTACTGTTGACTTAGCTTTTAATTCTGTTGAGCATAAACAATTTACAATCCTTTAAATAAATATGCTCATTAAACAAAACTGTATGCTGGAAGTTAAGTAGTAATTCTTAATTTTTAATTTTAATTTTTTTTTATGATAAAGATATATTTAAATTTTAGTATATTTATAACCAGCAGGAAAATTTGAGTTTGTTATAATTTTACTATGAAAACCCAAATTATCCCTAGAGATTATACGTTTTGCATTTGAATTTAATTAGATTTTATAATCTCAAATGATGATATATTCCTGTTTTATTTACTTATTAAGTTTGTCTAGCTTTGTTTATTCAAAATATAAAATAGATAAACCTTTACCTTTAAATGAAATTCAATTTTCTTATTGATTATCTGGGTTTATAGATGCTGAGGGTAATTTTCAAGTTTTATACAATGGAAGGCATCTACGAGTTATGTTTAAGTTAACACTGCATATTGATAATGTTGAAATATTATACAAAATTAAAAAAACTTTAGATGTTGGCCATATATAAATAAGGAAAGATTCGTGCGTCTTTATACTTCGTAAAACAAGTGACCTTATTAATTTAATAATTCCTCTTATTGAAAAAAATAAATTACACACCTCAAAAGATTTAGATTTTTTAGACTTTAAGGCTTGTGTAACTCTTATTTATAATCAAGGTTCAGTTGTAGATAACCAAGATTTAGATTGATTCAAAAATTGTATAAAGGGTATTAATACAGGAAGAACAGAATTACAAAAATCTTTTTACTACCTGAAATACCAGTTTATTTAATTTTATTATGAGGTTTTATTGAAGGAGAAGGAACATTTGGATTAAAAGGTCTCGTTCCTTATTTCCAAGTAGCACAACAAAATAAAATTTATCATGTTTTTAAAAATATCAGTAAGTTTTTATTATATCTTCATAATTTATTTAATTATTCTAGTATTTGCTCTCCTTTAAATACATATCAAACTTTTAATATTAGAACTAAATTATTATATCTAACCGTAAACAGTATTGATTCCCTTCACGATATACTAGTATTAAATTTCCTTTCATTATAATTTAAAACACGAAAAAGTATTGAATTTCTATACTGGGCTCTAGTTTTATATATGCATAAATTTGGTTATTTTTATTTACCTGAAGGACGTAAACTTGTGGTTAAAATTTCAAATTATATGAATAAATCAAGGTATAGTAATTCTGGTAAGAATCCCTTTATTCCTGAAATTAATTCAAGTATATTTGATAGTTCATTACCAGTAAATCTAGAGCCTTATATGTCCCTTTTAGTTTTTGCTCAAACTTCTTCAAAGTTACAAAATAAAAATTTAATTTGGGTTTACGATAAAGATATTTTAGTTGAAGGTAGTTCTTTTCATTCTTTTTCAGCTGCAGCTGAAAGTATAGGCCTAAAGAGAACATCTTCGATAATAAAAAGATATTTAGATACAGATAAACAATATTTAAACAAGGTATACTTTTTCCTTTAGTTCTAAATTGGATGAAATTTTTTCTAAAATTTTAAATAAGTATTTTCAAACAAAAGATTATGCGTGATGTAAACTATGGTTGACTAATAAGATATACACATGCAAACGTTGCGTCATTCTTTTTTATTTTTGTTTATGCTCATATTGGAAGAGGACTTTACTATAATTCTTATAGAAGTCCAAGAGTAGCTCCTTGATCAATAGGAGTTATTATTTTAGTTCTTATGATGGCTACAGCTTTCCTTGGTTATGTTTTACCTTATGGTCAAATGTCTCTTTGAGGTGCTACTGTAATTACTAATTTATTATCTGCTATTCCTTGGATTGGTGTTGATTTTGTTGAATTCGTTTGAGGTGGTTTTTCAGTAGGTAATGCTACATTAAATAGATTCTTCTCTTTACATTATTTATTACCTTTTATCTTAGCCGCTTTAGCAATTATTCATATGCTTACACTTCACGAACACGGATCTTCTAATCCTTTAGGTATCTCAAGTAATTTAGATAAAATAGCAATGCATCCTTATTTTATATTCAAAGATCTTGTAACCATTTATTTATTCTTTTTAATTTTAGCTATTATAGTTACTCAATATCCTAATTTACTAGGTCACAGTGATAATTATATTCCAGCTAATCCTATGTCTACGCCTGCTTCAATTGTTCCAGAATGATACAAAATAGGTGTAATTCTAAAACTGTGCTAAATGCTTAGAGTTTAAATTATAAATAGATTACTTTCTTTTATTATATTTTATTATAATTGAATTTATACTAAGTTAATATATTTTTTATTTAAAAATAAGCAGCTAATCTTATTTTACTTTACTCGGGTCCGAGTGTAAGGTAAATAAATAAGAATATTGTTCAGAGACTATAACACAGTATGTTATTTTTTAACCTAATAACTAAAGATATAGTCCAATATGACCTTTTTAATTTTATTTCTTCTTATATTTTATTATACTAAAACTACAAAAGGTATTAAGCGACTTTATTTTAAAGAACGAGCTAACATCAAAAAATAGTACATATGAAGCTTTAACTGGTATGATGTTAAGTGATGGTCATATTTAACAAAGATCACCTAAGATTAATGCTAGATTTGTCTTTGCACAATCTGGAAAACCTGAAAATAAGGAACAATAATATTTTAATTTAATTTTATCTCTTATGTATCCTTTTTGTACTATAGGTTATGTTCCTTATTCTAAATTTTGGAAAGATTCAAGGAATAATGTGGAATATAGTAGTATTTATTTAACCACTATGCAATTACCATGTTTTACTACATTGAGATCTATTTGATATGTAGATAATATAAAAATAGTTCCATCTAATATTAAAGAGTTTCTTACTCCTATTGCCTTAGCACATTGAATAATGGGAGATGGAAATAAACACAATGAAGGTTTACATCTTAGTGTTTACCTTTTCTCAACTTCTGATGTAGAATTATTAGTAAGTGCTTTAACTAATAAATTTAATTTAACTTGTTCTTTACACAATACAGATAAAGGATCTAGAATTAATATTAATAAAGCATTAACAGATATATTAAGACCCTTAGTTGTTGAACACTTTGTTCCAACTATGAAATATAAATTAGGTTTTAAAAATTAATGACCTTTTACCATTTTATGCTATACTAAGATCTATTCCTAATAAATTGTTAGGAGTTATAGCTATGTTTGCCTCTTTATTAATATTAATAATATTACCTATAACTGATACTTCAAGAATAAGAGGAAATCAATTTAGACCATTTATGAAATTATTCTTCTGAATGTTGGTGGTAGTATTCTTTATATTAATGTGAATAGGTAGTGAACATCCTACAAGTCCTTTTGTAGAAGTAGGGCAATTTGCTACAGCCTTTTACTTCTTATGATTTATTCTATTTGTTCCTGTAATAGGTATAATAGAAAATAGTCTATTTGATATAGCTTTACATAAAACAAGAAATGTGAGTTAAAATAAAATATCAACGCCAATCAAAACAAATAATATTAAATTATTTTATTTATAATTCATCCTATTATAATTAATAAAAGATTTTATAGTACTAATTCAATCATCAAAAAAATGAATTGATACACAAATATAAATTTATCCTAAAGAATACATTAGTCCTATTGAAAAATATTTTAAATTTAAAATAGTATATAGTTTTAATTGTCTTATTTTCTACTCTCTATTCTCTTAAAATTAAAATTTAAAATTTTAATGTGTTGGGGCTTAGATAAAACTTGAATAAACAAACCTCAGCACTTTAAAATATTTTACAGAACACAATTATTAATACCTTAAATATTTAGCTAACCAAGAGGCATATATGTTTTTAATAAAAACTTAAAAATAAATTTTATTGTTCCTGTGCTAAAAGTTGTAATAGCACCCCAACCCAGTATATTAAATTTTATAATAAAACCTAAACTTCAAGGCACTAATAAATATTCCCTTTTATTTAATTAATTAACTTATAAAAAAAAATAAAAATACTAATAACAAATTTTTTAAGTTTATAAATCAATAATTATCAAGGTTTTTATTATTGATAAATTAAATATTATGATTTATAAAATATTAGATCAATTTTTAACTATAACTAAAATTTCAATTTTTATCACCTTTTTTTATTTTACTATAATTATATTTTAATTTAATTATATTTAAATATAACTAAATTAGAACTAGGTTTAAATTTATATTTAATCTAATATTTTTAAATTTATTAAGATATACTTATAGGTTTTTTATTCTTGTAAAATTAAGCAATAACTTTCTAATTATTTTATTTAAAAATAAATGTTAAATAGTATTAAATTTAATACTAATACTAAGTAGATGTGTGCTTTGGTTTAGGTTAGGTTAGGTTAATACATGGCTTTATTAAACTTAAATCAGCCAGTCTAGCAAAATTTATTTTTTTAACATAGAAGATTAAACCTATAGTTAAAATTTAAGAAATTGAAGAACATTAAAATTAAAATTTGAATAATATTCAAATAAAAATTTAAAATATTACTAAGATTCATCAAAGATATGTTTTAGAAGTAGATTCTATTTTTAATTAAAATTTAATCTATATTTTAAATTTATTAAATTTTCCAATTTTAATTAAGGTGGAATAAACACTAGAATTTATTTTTAAGCTTAAAACAAAATATTTTTAATCTTTAATCAAATAAATTTTATAAATTATTTTTTTATTATAGAAGTTAGATATACACCAAAATCCAATTATAGACTTAATAAATATAAAAAATAATAAAAATAATAAAAATAATAAAAATAATAAAAATAATAAAAATAATAAAAATAATAAAAATAATAAAAATAATAAAAATAATATTCATCTTTTCTATTATTTTTTGGATATATTATTAATTTGATTAGAATTAGGTTTTCTGTTTTATTTAATTTTTTTTAAATTTTGTTCCGTAAAGTTGGAACAAGAAAATTAACAAATATAAAGATGATAAAAATTTTTAATTTTAAAAATAACTATAATTTAATTAATAATAAATTTGTTAATCTATTAAAAATTATCAAAACTTCTTATTTAGGTTTTAATAATACAAAATTAGGATTAACTAAAAATTTTTTTATTTCTAATAATAGATTTAATTCTTCTATTTTGGACTTAAAAACTAATAGTGTTAAATTTTTTTCTACTTCTTTTCCTATTTACTCTTCTAATTCAATAAGAAAAGGAGAAGTAGTTTCTAATTTACATTCAACAATGGCTTTTAAAAAAACATTAGGAGTGGAAAGATATAAATTCCAATCCTTTCCTTTTCATTTAGTTGAACAATCACCTTGACCAATAGTTACAAGTTTTACAATATTCCTTATGGCTTGCTCAGCTGTAATGTATTTTCAAGGTTTTTTCTTAGGAGGAGAACTTTTAACTTTAGGTTTTGTTTTAACAGCTAGTGCTATGGCTCTATGGTTTAGAGATTGCGTAATAGAAGGTACTAATTATTTAAATTTACATTCAATTATTTTTGTGGTATACCTAACTTTTATAATATTTTTGTTGAACAAAAATATTAATTTGGTTTTTATCTTTTTTATAATATTGCTTAAATTTAAAGTAGTAAAATTTTCTTAATAGTTTTAAAGAACATTTAGGTTTTAGTTTAAATTAAAATTTATATTGTCTGTCTGGCCTAGCACTAATTTTGTGTTTTTAAAATTTTTAAATAATAATTTAATTTTAGGTAAAGTTAAATATTCTACCTTATCTAATTACAATAATTATAATAATTAAAAAAAATAATATTAAGCCTTGGCTAGAATAACAGGTCTAGCCTAAGGTGATCCTCTTTATTTAAAGTTAATTTTAATAATAAGGATATTAATTTATTTAATTACTAAAGAGTCTGTACAAATTTAAGAGCTAAAGTTACTATGCTGATTTATATAAAATAATTAATATTTATAAAAGATAAACAACATATTTATAAAGATAGGTTACCATTATAAAATAATACAAAGTATGAACTCTTATAAGACTAAGTTTTAAATAAAATTTTAACCTAAATTTTTTTAGCAACACACAATTTAAACTTTAAATATTTTTAATTTATATTTTTTTAGTTATTTAATTTATGGTTATAACTAAAAGTTTATTATTTGACTAATTTTATTAAAAATTTTTCTGCTATCTCTTAAATTAATATTATACTAGAAAGTACTACTACCTCAAATATAATTAAATTAAACAAAAATTAATTTAAAAATATTTAAAATTATTTTACAACTTTTCAATTATATTTATCTAAAATTTAAAAATAGTTTTAAATACTAATATTTTATTTTATTAAAGTATAATTGACATAATAATATATTTTTCTTAATAATAAAATATATTTTTTTTCATCTATTTTATATTTCGAAATTTCGATAATATAGGATAGAAGGTAAAATAGGTGCCTGCTTTAAAATTAAATATATGCTGGGAGATTTAATAATTTCTAATCTAAAAAAATGTATCAATTAAAACTAATGTTTTATTGTGCTTAATTATGAATTAAAGTAAAAAAAGGATCTACTCTAAGCAAGCCTAGTTTAACTTTTACTTATCATAAAAAGACTTCGAAATAATTGTTAATAGCTAAGTTAAGCTAAGTAAAGCAGTTTATATTTTATTTATTTTTAAAAGATTTATACAAATTATCAGCAGAAGTATTTTATATATTTTATACTTCTCCGAGGTTACACTTTATCAATTAAATTTAAACTTGGAAATAAGCAACTTTTTAATTTAAAATTTAATTAAGATATAGCCCAAAATTTTATATTATATTTTTTAATTAGGAATTGAGTTTCAATAACGCTTGCGTTTATCTATTAATTAAAAAAATCAAGGCAATTTTATTTTCTTTTGCTATTTAGGCAGGGAGCACATTATCAATCTAAATAACTATAATAATATAGATAAATTATTTACTAAAAATATAATTTTTGTTGATAATTATTAAAAAATATAAATAATTGACCTATTTAGGAGATCATACTAGTCAAGTACAAGCTGGACTTAATTTAGGAGTGATTCTATTTATTGTATCTGAATGCTTAGCTTTCTTTTCTGTATTTTGAGCTTATTTCCATTCAAGTTTAGCTCCTGCAATTGAAATTGCATCATGACCACCAATGGGAATTATAACACCTGATCCTTTCACTATTCCATTATTAAATACAATATTACTTCTATCTAGTGGTGCGTTTATAACTTGAGCCCATCATGCATTAATTCAAGGTAACCGAAAAGGTGCAATATTAGGAACATTATTAACTTTAGTACTGGCCATAATATTTACAGGTTTTCAAGCTTTTGAATACTTAGAATCAAGCTTTTCTTTTGCCGATTCTGTTTTTGGTACTGTATTTTATGCTTCTACGGGATTACACGGAGCTCACGTTATAATTGGTACAATATTTATTCTTGTTGGGTTTATTAGAATAATAAATTACCATTTAACAGATAGTCATCATTTAGGTTATGAGGCTGCCATACTTTACTGGCATTTTGTAGATGTTGTATGAATCTTCTTATTTATTTGCGTTTACTATTGAGGTTGCTAATTAAAATTTTTTTATTAATTTAAATTCTCAATCTTTATTATTATTATATTTAAAAGAAATAATATATTTTAAATATATTTAAATTATTATATAATTTTTTTAATGTAATAATTTCATAATTTAACATATAAAATTTCTTGCTAGTTTATAATAATAAAATTATTGTTATTTTATAAAAATAAATATACTTACTTATAATTTATTTTTATATTATTATTAAAAATAAATTATAAGTCATATTTAAAAATACTAAGAGAAAATAATTAAAAACCAATTATAATTACGAAATTATTTATATTTTATTGTAATTATAAATTTTTTACATATAAAAAATAAGAAGATTGCACTTGTTTTTAATTTTTATTTTAAATTTTCAAAATTAACCCTTTATTAATCTCTAGACTAAACAAAATCTCTGATTATCTTATAAAATATTAATTATAATATTAAAATTTTAATAAAACTCTTTTTTTTAAATTTTTCACTACTGCTTCCTGGATTGTAAAATATTTTCCATAAAGTAATAATTGATAAAGATAGGATTGATAAAGAAGGAGCTTATAAGTTCAACATTATTATTTGTTATTTTGTTATTTTGTTATTTGTATTATTTTTTAATTATTTTTATTATTTGTTATTTTGTTATTTATTCTATTTTATTTCAATGAGAATAATTCTCATTTAACGTGATAATGCTTTTTTAACTTTCTTCTTTACAAATACTATAAAATAAAATAAAATTATAAAGATATAAATTTTCATAATCTTCACTTAATAAATATAAATTAGCTTTAAATATTTGATATAAATCTGTATAATCACCATTACAAACAATTTGAACTTTACTTAAAGATCTTATTATAAGTTTATTTTAATCTTCAATTTGTTTTAACACAACCCTTAGTTGTATTTTAAATGTAGTTCTAGAGTTTAAATTATAAGCTACATCTCTTCTCTCCAGCTCTCCAGCTCTCCAGCTCAAAATAATTTTAATAATGTACTTAAATAGAAAGTTGTAGTTAAGCTTAAAGGATCAAAAGGCATATTAAAAAAAAACATTTTTTTACTAAAAAAATTCATTCCAAACTTGTCTATTTAGATAAAAAGAGGGTTAAAGTCTTCTAAAACTTTATCAGTTGATTTTCTAAATTTGATAAGAGAATCTCAATTTCCTAAAATTATTTCAATATTATTCAGGTCTAGTTTGCTTATTCAGCTTAAATAGTACTTTAGAGTAATTGATTTTATTGTATATGACTGTATTTCTGTTATTTTATTCTTTATGGGAACTTCTTTAAGTATAATTAAATTTGTATTCAATTTTCTTTAATTTTATTTTAATATCTAAAAAGATAAAATTTATTTATTTTACATACTAGATTTAACTTTTAAATTAAGTATAACCTATATTAAATAATAAAATAATGAATTTTAAATTTTAGTGATTATTGTATAATTTTAAATCTTCTATAAATCTCATATTATTATCTAAAAAAGAGCCTAATGATTTCTTAAATAAAGTATCATAAGCGTCAATAAAATTTATTATTTTACTTACATCTACTAAAAGTAATACAATTAAATAATAATATACTAATAATAAATTGATAATATATAATATTATTATTTATTGGTTATTAATTATAATACTTAATTATAATATGTAATTAATAAATAATAATTTCTATATTAACATGACATTGTGTAATAATAAAAAGATATTAGATGTATTACAGTTTATTTGGTTGTTTCCAATGTAATATTTATATTTTAATTAAATTATTTTATTATAGCAATATAATAATTTATTAAGTCTAGTATTAAAAGATTTTTTAGATTTTAAATTATTTTACTTTTAGATAATAATATAATATTTAAAGATTAACACTTTATTTTTATTTATAATCCCTTTTTAAAATTTAAGGTATACAGTTTTATTTGATAAAAATTTTGTTAAATTTATAAACTTTATAATTTAAGGGCGGGTTATAGGCTTACCTAATTTTTGTTCTTTATTTAATCATTTCTTTAATTATTTTCTTTCTTTTCCTTTCTTTCTCTTTCTTTATTTCTGTCTTTTCCTTTCTTTGTAATTGTATTTTTTAAATTTTCTTTTTTTTAAAGATAGACTAATTTTATTTTTAGTTTGAAGCGATAAGGTTTTCCCCAAATTTGCTTTCCTTATTTTTTGGCGTGTTAATTAACTAACTTTACAACCGGTCTTATTTCCAGCAAATTTACAAATATTATATTCAGGCTTACAATTATCTAAATAGAATTGCTCTCTAGTAATTCTATTTTCCGGAGAACAATATTCCAGAATTTCTAAAGAAAAATTATCATGTTTATAATTTAAAATAGCTTTATATATAAGGCTACCACTATTTAAGGTAGAATCAGAATAATAACTATATAATCGTGTTCTAATATTTTTAGATGAACCTATATAAGATTTACCAAAAAATAGGTTTGTTCAACTATAAATTCCACTTTTATTTATATTTTCTCGTAGAATAAACTTTATTATATTTTATTATACGAGAAAATTTTAATTAGGTTTTCGGGGGGTAATGCACATGAACACACACAAAGTTTAATTTAAATTCAGATTCAAATTACCCAAGGGGGGCTAACCATAATAGAAATAAGAAATAAAAAAAAATAAATTAAAAAAAATAAATATTTAAAATTTAAATAAAATGTCACAATGCAAACTATGGGGGTAAGATAATATTTAATTTACACACATCCTATTAGAGAGAGAAAAATTTAAAAAAAAATATTAAAATAAAAATAAATTAATTTAAAAATTTTTCAAATCTCTAACTTTATTCTTTATCTAAGTTATTAATTTCTTAAAATTATTATTAATTTAGATTTGTAAATAATATTAAATAACAGGTTTTTTATTGAATATAAGGTATATAAAATTAAAAATAATAAAGTATAATATCCTTCTTAAATTTAAGACATTAAATAACACCACTACCAAATACAAATGAAAATAACATATATAAACAACTCAATCTTATCAACTCACTATACAAACTACTTAAACACATTAGGATTAAATAATAACAAATTAATATCAACAAATCTATCAGACTCGCAAATCTTAGAATTATACAATAAAAAATATAATTTAACAGAATTTGAAATATACAAATATATAACTGCATATGATCATGCAATAGATTCGTTAGGATATAATAAATTAACTTTTAACGAAGGAATAACTTCAAATAAAAATAAATACAATAATATCCTAATAGATTTATTTTTCAAAAGTATACCATTAGAAGTATTAGAGTACTATTCGTTATCAATAGTATTTGGAATTAAACAAACAATAAGAGGAGAAATTCAAGATTTAACAAAATTAGATAAAAAAAATAATAAAATAAATTCACCTTACTTATTTTCAAGTTTAGGCAAAGGAACACCAGATTTCGATACAGAATACTGAGATGACGACGATACATATAGTCAGTGGTGAAAAGACTATCAAGATTACAAATCAGAATATAAAGGTTACTCAGGAAATAGTTATACATATTTTATATTTAAACAATTAATTTACACACACCCTATTAGAGAGAAAAATAAAAAAAAAACCAATAAAAATTTAATAATTAAAATAGAACCTCTCTACTTTATTTTAGCAAATTTAACACTTTTATAAACAGTTAATTTAGGTTTTAATCAAGAATAAGGAAAAAGGGTTAATAATAAAAGAAAGTATATCACTTTCCTTTTTAAATTTAAACAATAAAATTAAAAATAATAACATAAATGAAATTAAAATACATAAATAATTCAATCTTAGAGACACATTTTTTAAATTACGAAGAAACATTACAAACACACAATAAATTAGTATCAACTAATTTAACAGACTTAGAGATTAAAAATCTATACAATAAAAAGTATAAATTAAATGAATTTGATATATACAAATATATTACAGCATTAGACTATATAGCCGATGCATTAAGGTGCAGCAAGTACTCTTTAACAGAAGGTATAAAATCAGACAAAAACAGATATAATAATATCTTAATAGATTTATTTTATAGAAACATTAGTTCTGGAGTTATTATGCAATACCCAATTTCAGTAGTATTTGGTATTAAACAAATCAAATATGGTGAAATAAGAGATTTAACAAGATCAGAAAAACTGAATAATTTATTCTTATCTTACTATGAAGTCGATGACGGTTATAGTATGAACTATTGAAGTGAAGAATATAATTTATATAAATAACTATGCACAGATTATTAAGGTAACTCATATACTTATCACATATTTAAATTATTAACAAAATTATTTTTAACCGAAGTATATTTATTTAATGACAATGGTCACATTCTAACTTATGGAGAGTTAGGAAGTTTATATTATACATATATAGCAAATAATCCCAATCCAAAATTAATTAAACCAATAACACAATGGTTAACAGATAGTGGAATAACAAAAATAAAATATAATTGTATTAAAGTTGTAGACCCAAGCGACATAAATTATTTTTCAATCTCACAATTAAAAGTGTATTTAGTAGAAGCAAGTAAATACAACAATTTTATAAATTCGTATGATAGTTTAGTAGAAAAATCCTTTGGATCATTTTGAGATTTTGAACAAGAACTAAGAAATCACGTATTTATACAAGAAAATAAGTTTTAAATAATAAAATAAAAATAAGATAAAAATAATCTTGAAATAATTTTAGGAAATTGAGATTATCTGATCAAATATGGAAAATCTTATTATCACAAAATTTAACAGTGATTATAGGGTTATGCTGTTATTAATTACCCTGTTAAATTTAAACAAATTTAAAATAACAATGAAAAATTCAATAATAAACTATATAATAAACAATAATGACAGCTATTCAATACAATTAGAAAATATTTTAGATAATATAAGATTTCTAAATGAAATCAATTCAGATCAATGGGACAAAAATATAAAGTATAGAACATTTCGAGAAAAAAAATTAACAAACTTACAATCAAAATATTACTTAGATCGGGGTAAATGAGTAGATTTTATTTTATCTTTTCAAAGTTTTCAAAGTGAAGATTCAAATATAATAAATCCATTTACAATTGAAGAACTAATAACAGGAAAAATGCGTTTAGCTTTATTTTTATTTTGACGTGATATTGCAAGTAAATTAGACTCAAAAACATATTTTAAATTACAATTAAAATTAAATTTAATATTTACAACTGAAAATACAGATAATAATACTCCGGATCAAGTCAGATCAATAGGGATAGTAAGAGTTTACACTAAAGAAAATTTTAATGAAGCTTTATCTTTAAGTATATCTTCACTATATTTTTCAATAGATGAATATTCAAATTCTTATGTAAAAAATATAATATTAACATATAGTTTATGTTTTTAAGATAGTATATTAAATGATAAAAAATATTTAAACTTTAATCAGTTAGATCAAGATCATTCAAAAAACATTATGAAAAAAAATAAAGAACAGTTAAAATTAAATGAAAAAAAGTTACCTTTAACAACAGAATTACAAAAATGAGGTGATATTCAAATCATTAAAGGAGATTATCCATATAAATTTAATTAGAAAGAAACAAAATTAGTAATAAGTAGTTTTAGTGAAGGTAATCTTTCTGATTCATTTAAATATATAGTTTCAATAAGAGGGTTTAAATATAATGGTAAAAAAATAATATTACACCGAGTAAGTGTAACAGATAAAAATTTTAAATTAATTCACTTTTTTTCAAATTAGTTAATTTTTTATTTATACTACTACTTCCTTTTGATTCATTCAGGATTATAGGTAAAAAATAAGTTTTAAAAATAAAAAATAATACTTGATCTGCTACAAAATTACATATTGTGGTTCGACTTGATCTTCTGAAGTAAGTTGTTATTACATTATAAGTTATTAAATATATTCTAATATCATCTAAAAATATATAAAGATAAGGAAAAGCTCTTTTAAGAGATGAAGGATCATTTAAAATAAATACTTTATAAATATGAGGTTGTAAATCTTGAATTGTTCTATAAATATTTATTTGATAATTTTCTTTAGTTAAATCTGTTCATATGTTTTCTATTGATAGTTGTACTTTCTTTGGATTATATTTTTTATCTTTAGTTAACTCTTTAATTTTATCTAATATTGAGAAGATACTTTTATTATAATTTAAATTATAATTATTTTTTATTTGTTCATTATTAATTAGCTTTCGACTTGAAGTACTAAAGTTTCTTTTTAAAATATTATTGTGAGATATTAAAGTGGAATATTTTCTCTTATTATTTACAAAATTATTATTATTTTTAAATAAATTTGCTTTATCTTCAGAATTATAGTTTATGATTATTCCTGAAATTAATAAATTAAATGAAAAAGAATTTATATTTTTTGAATTTACTAATGATATCTTATTATTAACTGAATCAATATAGTCAGAGGGAATATTTAAATTAATGTTGTCTAAATTAAATTTTAAATAATTATTTTTATAAAATGAAATAACATCTAAGTAACTATTAATCGCTTTAATTAAAATATTTTGAAGTTGTTCAGATTTTAAATTCTTTTCTAGAATATTAGAGGTTAATTTTATAATTACTTCTAAAGATAATATGTAAATTAATATTACATTAAATTGATAATTAGAACTAAATTTTATGTATGAAGTTTTTAAATTATTTTCATCTATTGGAGTAAGTTCTGTCATATTTTTTTATTTTTATTTTTAAGTAAATCTAAATCATCAAAAGAAAAATCTAACTCATCTTGTTGTTCTTCAATTAAAATTGATTTTAAACCTGATACTACATTATCTGATAAGGTAAATTGAGAATTAACATTAACCATTAAATTTCCTAATAATTTATTTAAATAAATAGTGTCTAGGATATCTTTTAATAATTCTTTTTCAAAAGTATTTATACTTTCAAAGTTACTACTATTAATAACATAATTATCCTTATTAAATTTATCCTGTTTTTCTAACATATTTAATTTTGATAACCCTCCTAATAATTGTAATATAATTATTTTTAATCTAAAGTTATTCGAATTTGAACTTCTTTCAACTTTATTTGGAGATTTCCATAATTTAATATCATAAATTTTAAATAATGTTAATATCGCATCTCACCAAAGATTGTGTATAAATAAAGGTATATCTCTTAAATCATATCTTCAATACCTATTTTTGATTGAGTCATAAGTAAACTTTAAAGGATTTTCTTCTTTACTATATAAATAATATTCTGAGTCTCATATTATTTCATTATTTGAATCGAAACTATATAAAGTAATAATGGATGTTTTTAGTAATTTTTCTATTAAGTAAGAAAGATTTGAATTTAAATTATAAGGTTTATATTGTTTTTCTTCTAATTTGGGTTTTCTTTTTTTAAATTCTATTAACTGATTACTTAATATATTAAAAAAGGTTAATAACCCTATGTTAACATGTAATGTTTTATCACCTTGTATCCGATAAAAATGAATATTGTTTTCTTTATCAAATAAGCCTATATTAGTAGGATTAAAACTGTTATTTATATGTATTACTATTTTATATACTTCTACATCATAGTTTTCTGTAAAGTTTTCTTGATCTATTGAATTTATAAATGTAGTTGTTAAATTCTTAGTGTCTATTGGTTTAATTATTAAATTTTTATTTAATATTATTGAATTACTTATTTTATTTGTTTTTAAATTATTTGTTGTATAATTTCTCAACATTGCTACTATTAAAGATTCTTTTAAAAAGTTAGCCTTTATATATTTTTCGCTTATATGTTTCTTTAAAAATTTAGGTATTAAATTACTTATTTCCCAATTTATTTTATGATTCATTTTATTTATTATTATTTTTTTAAATTTAATAAGAGATATTTTACTTTTATAAATTAGATTTAACTCTTATCCTAATTATAACCTGTCTAAGGAAAGTAATATGAGTTTTTTATTTTAAATTAATTTAAATTATTTTTTTTATTATTTAGTTTATTTTATTTAATAATCTAATCTTTCCAGTCATCAGTAAAGTTATCTAAGAATCTGGAACTTAATATTAATGATCCTCTTTCTACTTCTAAGTTTGGTATCGAATCTGCTGGTGCTGGAGAAGTAGGTGTTGGGGCTAGATTAGGGTTAATAATAGGGTTTGATGTATCTAAATCTTCAGTATAACCTTTAGCAAAAGGAGTATCTGCTAGTCTGGAGAACTTAATTAATTGTTGAGCTGTTTTTCTTTTTTCTTTTCTTGACTTAGGAGGAGAAATTTGTGCTTCATCTATACCTCTTTGTGTAATTGTTTCTGTTGAATCTCTATTATTAGACGAACTACTTGAATTTTTTGGGAAGAAATGTTCCCTATCTTTAACTGATTCTGGATCTGGGTGAGTAGGACTAATTTTATTTTCATCGTCTCCAACAGAAATAATAGGGTGAATTGATTCTCTTTCTAAATTAGTTTTAGTTAAATAATCTCCTCATAGTTTAGTTGATTTTTCTTGTTCTTTTCTTCAATGTGCAAAAGTAACATTATTTCCATTATTATCTGAATCATCATCTGAAACTGGACTTCTAAATCAACTAAAAGGATTTAATTTTTCTATTATATTTGATGTCCATCTTGTTAAAGTGTCTTGCCAAGTGTTATCCTGTATTTATCTAACTGGAAAAGTATAAGTTTTATCTTTATTTAAATTATCTGAATCCATTTCTATTTCTCCACTTTTTCTGAAAGGTATTCCTCCTGTATAACCAAAATATGCTGCTAACGCTGTAAACATCGAGATTGAAATATATAACCATTGTTTCTTTGTTAAATATAAATAAGTAGCATCAGATTTTGAGTCTGGTTCTATATTTTTTTCTTTATCTGAAGAAAATATTTCTGATTTAGATTCTTTAATATCTAATTCTGTATTAATAGAGTTTATTTGAAAAGTATTTTTAAATCATAGCAATCAACTAACATGTAATTCTAATAGTTTAGTGTAAGTTCAAACAGGTAGATTAAATTTAAATATATCAAAGAAAGATAACAATCAATCCACTTTAATACCTACTAAATAACCTATAAAACTATACACACCTAACTTAAATGGAAATAAAATTATAGTTTTGAATATAATTAATAATCTTTTCATAATATTACTTATAATTAAAAATATAAATAAGAATTTTGTTCCTCCTGCTATATCTGATCTTTTATCTGAGGGTATTGTATGTATAAGTATTTCTTTAAAGGTTATTAAATTTATTATTTCTGATGGTTTTGATTTTAAAGTGTTAATTAATAGTTTGATTATGTTTAAAAAAGTTTGATTAGGTAATAAATCTATTGTGTATGAAAATAATCTTAAAAAATCTTTATTTTCTATGTTCTTGAAAAATATTTTCTTTATTGTATATTTTATTATTACTCCTATCGTCCACTTAATTGGATTTCTAAATTTACTTATTATTTGCATGATTTATTAAAGAAAATTCATATTTAAATCTAAGTGCTTCTAAAAAATCTGTAAGTGTCCTATAATATCAGTCTAATGTTCCTAAACTTAAGTTATTTATTTTACTGTAAAGATAAATTACATCATAATTAAAATAATCTAAAATATAGTAAATTATTACTAATCTTATAGGTAACCAGAATAACCAAGTTAATATATTAATTATTTTTATTATTAAACTAAATATTAAAGTAACTATAAAAAAATAATTTATATTGTTGTTGTCTACATCTAATGCTTTAAACATTTTTAAGTGTGATTCTGTATCTTTTGGTTCTAATATATCTGAAAATTTAATAATTGAAAAAATTGTAGGTATAGCTAATAAAGAAGTTGCACCAAAATTTAAAATTAAACATTTTATTATCGGTATTAATTCTATTATTGGTAAACTTATAAATTTTATTAAAGTTAAACCTCATAATTTATTAAATTTATTGTTAGGTAACTTAGGAAAGGATATTTTTCTTACTCTATTCCTCAATACTCTGTTTATTATTGTAATCATTTATTTATTAAATATTTTATTTTTTATATCTAGCAGAATTCTTATTCTATTTTGCCCTCTAACCCTCCCTATTTTTCATTATTATTTCTAAAGATACATTATACTAAAAGATCTGTTTTTATTAATATATTATCTTTATTGGATTTGAACCAATATTTATACTTTCGCAATAGCATTGTTTTTTTCCGATTAAACTAAAAGAATTTTTAAAAAACCAGGAAAAAGAAAAAAATACATATCTAATTAATCTAATCATTTTTTTTAAATAATTCAAAAAATTTAACTATTTTATCATGAAACCAGTCTATTACACCTAAACTTAGAGTGTTAAGAATATTATAAAAATAATTAAAATCAAATCCTAAATATTTTAAAATATAATACAACATAGCAATTTTGAACGGAATCCACAATAATTTAAATAATGAAGTAATAAATCTTTTTACTAATGCTAAAGCAATAATTACCCAAAAGAAATATTCTCAATTATTTTAATTATTAATAAATTTGTTTAGTTCTAATCTGGCTAATAATGCCTTTGAGTCTAAATTAGGTTCATGGTTATCTGAAAGAAGAGTATTAAATAGGATAAACATAGAAGGAATACTTACTAAAGTTTTTAAATCAGTCTTATTTATTAAGGCTATTATTATGAACCATAATTGAGAAGGTTTCAAATAAGTAATTAACTTATAACTTAAAGTAAATAATTTATTATAGTATCTAGAGTTGACTGCTGGTAAATATTTTTTAACTCTATGTCTTATTAGTCTAAATGCAACATTTTTTATCATTCTTCGAAGTATAAATAAATTTTTTTATATAATTATTAATTCAATGCGGAACCATCCTTAAAAACTACTTGGAGAATAAATAAAAAAATTAATTTTATTCTCATATTAATAATTAATTACTAACGTTCATTTTAATATAGTCCTTGAGCAGTGTTCTTTATAATACCGTAATTTAAATATTTAATTAATAAATTTATTTTTTATTTTTTTATTGGCTAAATTAATTATCTTCTAAGAAATAAATAATAAGAACAATAAAAAAAATAAAAAAATTTTACAAAGAATTTATTAATTATTAAAAGATTTCTAATTTTAATTAAAATATTTAACCGACATTATTGACTGCTACCGTAACTATTAACCTTATAAGTCGGTTAAATATTAAAGCATACCTCTAAATTACTTATAATCCCTCTCCTATCAAAGACTCAAGACAAGATTATGTAATATTTTATTTATTTTTTTTTAATAATATTGTTTTTTTAATTTACCTTTGTAAGTAAATACCCGCCTGCCCGCCCTAACAATATTGTTTATCTTACCTAAGTGGGGTTGATCTTGATTAATAGTTTTACTTTTAATTGTTTTTTATTTTTTTTTATTATTTATTTAAAGAATATTAAGTAAATAAAAAATAAAATTATAAATAAAAAAAGCAACATAAAGAATAATATTATTTCCATATTTGTAAATAATTCAAATAAGTCATTATCTTTTTCTTCTAAGTTTAAATTTATTTTATTATTTTCTTTTTCTACTATTGGTTCTACAGGGAAAGAGATTGCTTTAAAGTTTACATCAGGAGTATTGTAAATAGTTTTTATCTTTGTAGTTAAACCTTCTATTAAAATATTTGAACTAATAACATTTATAGTTAATGTTTTTCAATCTACATTAAAGTTGGTTCTTTCTACTTTAACAGATTCACCTTTTAATAACTTTTTAAATATTTCTAGATTTAACTTAGAAGAATCAATACCACTAGATTTGATAGTAATTTCTTTATTAAAGTTTTCAATACAGTATAATTTTTTTTTAATAAATATACCTTTGTTTATTTTATGGACTAGCTTCATTTGCCCTAAGTCTTCTCCTACTAAATTATTAGGTAACGAATAAGGTAAAACAGCGGAATCAGTATCACTCATAATGCAAGGATTACCTGGAATATTCTTATAGTCATTAATTAATATCCTTGCATATGAGGAAATGGCTGCTGCAATATGAACAGCGGAAGGAACTGTTATTTTTTTATTTAAACCTAATTTACTTAATTCATCTCTGTCATAAATATTAATCTTTTTGTTATTTGAATTTAAAGTATTTGTTTTATAATATTTTGTAATACTATTACTAATGTTTCCACTATATCTAACTAAGTACTTATTATCTGTTAAATCTGATATTACTGAAACATTATGGATCTT